>SAMEA3663248__coassemble_212_pt1 | contig 21529 bp, 21 predicted proteins | sample SAMEA3663248__metabat2_low_PE_036 | metagenome-assembled genome bin SAMEA3663248 (sample SAMEA3663248) | pig gut metagenome | biome: pig gut; feature: pig-associated habitat; material: faeces | place: China | collected 2013 | reverse complement strand
TAGTGAAAAGTGAATAGGTGTGGTGTCGCCTGCGGCGACTAATTTTAATCCGGCCGCTTTGCGGCCACCTCACTTCTTCACTCTTCACTCTTCCCTGTCCCTCTATCATTCTGAGCGACTGTAGGGCCGCCCTGTGTGGCGGCCCGAAAACCGGGTCGTATGCTCAGGCTTTCAGAATAAAGCTCAAAATCACGACGGGAATTAACCACAAAATCATGTACCAGAACAAAAATCCCAAGCCGATGCTGCCCGCGCCCACCAGCTTGATGAACACGATCAGCATACCCAGCAAAGAACTGAGCAGGGTGATGAGGATGTTCAGCCGGATGGTGACATACATGCTGCGCCCGGTGTCGGCCATGTGGGTGAGCGGGCCCAGCCCTTCACGGCAGACCACGGCGGCGACCTTGCTGTCCTCGGAGGGGGTGCCTTCGCTCATTTTGAAGCGGTCCACATAGGGCGGGAAATCATAGCCGTCTGTGGCCACGTCAAAGCAGCGGCGGAGCAGCTCGGGAGTGACGTTAAAATCGCGCAGGGCAAAGATGGGGTGGCGGTTGGAGCGCATCAGAGCGATCAGGGCCTTTCGTACCTGCGGGTCGGCGGTGTATTTCATATCGAAAATACCGTAGAGGACCCCGTCCACAGCCAGAAGAATGACCGTGCGATCCACCAGCTGATGAGGGACCCACACGTTCATCAGCTGCATCAGGTCACTGCTGCCGCAGAGAACCACAGAACCGTCAATAATGCCTCTCATCCCGCCGCCGGGAAGCGCTTCAAAGTTTTCGATCTTTCGTGTAGTGCAGCCGGTCCGCTCCATCAGATCGGTGAAACAGCTGGCCACACTGCAGCCGGAGGCGGTGAGCATACTTGCCGCATATGAAATAATGCGCTTTTGATCAACATTAACACAGATAATTGGACTGACCAGTTCAACCGTCCCCTCGGGAAACAGATCCCGGTCGGTGACGATCAGGTTTTTGCTCTGCCCGATGTCACAGAGGCCGGACCAGCCCGCGATCCCCGCTCCACTGGAGAAAATGCGCACGGAACCGGTAAAGAAGGGAAGGGCAAAGCACAGCAGAGCACTGAGCGGCACGGCAGGGCAGAACACTGCCGAGAGAATGAGGGCCAGATCGGTGAAGCTTTTCTTCACAATGGCAATGATCAGCGAGAACAGCACCGCAAGGATCGTCACCGGAACAGAGGTTTTCCGGAACAGCTCCTCGTCAGGGGTGGCTTCCTCGGCCCGGCGCACAAAGCCCTTGGATGAACGCAGGGACTTCAGAAGGGTGATCTGCCCTTTGTTCAGCCCGGTTTCACCGCTGACGGTATAGGCGTTTAAGCCGATGGCGGGGACGCGCAGCGCCTTGCGCAGGCCCCGGCAGCTGAACAGGTTGGCCGCCAGGATACCCACAAGGGAGAGAGAAGAGATGAGACATAAGGGGATGTGCGCCCCGGTAAAGTCGGTCAGGCCGGTCAGCAGCGCGTCAACGGAAGTGAGCAGGCAGCTGAGTACAGACATGGTCTCTGCGCCCGGATGGCGGCGAACGGCGCTCATCACGCCATTTGTGACCACGTCCAGACTGAGCAGCATAATGCAAAGCTGCAAGCCCAGACAGAACAGCCCGGCTACCCGGTAGTTCTTCAGCAGACCGGTCACGGGCAGGCCCAGGGATAACCAGGCCATCAACAGCAGCAGAAGAAGGCTGACGCGCAGACGCAGGCGCATGGGCTTGATAAAGCTGCCATAGTAGGCAGAAGCGGCCTTGGCCGTGAGCTCCTGGCCCAGGTCTTCGTCGTCCTCCTGCACGGTGGCAGAGCCGCCGGCCCCGCCCCGAAACTTGTAAAGCAGGGAGGTGACGATGGAAAACAGGTATTCCTTGAAGCTGGAGGGGAAAAAGTCCTCCTTGCTGTTGAACTCGGCTGCTTCGTTGATCTCCCGCTCCGTGTCGTAATCGTCATCCTCGGCATAGCGGGCGGGCGTGGCGCCGTAGTCCCGGAAGCTGTCGGCGAACTCCTCGTCGCTGCTCCGGCCTCGGCCGGCGCGCTCCGCATCCTGCGTTTCCTGTGATGGGAGATCCGCGCGGGCAGCAGAGGCTTCGGTATCTTCCCCACGCACAGGCTGAGACCCGCGGGAAGCAGACGCAGAGCCGCTTTTTCCTTTTTTCCTGTTCTTTTTCCCGGCCTGTTTTTTCCGGAACCGTCCCACAAATTCAGGCTCCGGGTCGGTCTCTTCCGCCTCGCCCTCGTCCCGGTCAAATTGATCGGGGGCGTAGGTGGAGACATAGTCCACCTTCCTGGGCGGCTCATAATCCTCGTCCGGGCTGATGTCGGTATGACTGTCGCCGTACATCATCACGTCCGGACCCTGTTCGTAATCCGCCTTCATCAGAAAGCGGGGATCAAACTCCGGCTCGCTTTCAGGGATGGGCTGAGGGCTGTCCTTGTCAGAAAAATCGCCCCGGGCGTAAGCCTCCATGTAGGCGCGGATCTCGTCCTCGCTGGGCAGGGAGCTCTTTCTTCCGGCAGGCGGTGCGGGCGGCTCCGGTTCGGCGGCAGGCTGCTTTGCGGCAGGGGCGCCGGAAAGATCCGGGAAATACGTCTCGTCGGAAGCGGGCGTTTCCTGCACCGGCGTACCGGGCAGGTCCCAGAAATGTTCAGCATCAGGGATAGGCTGCTGATGCTTGGGAACTTCCTGTCGGGTATTCATTGCCGACTCTCCGGCAGTGCGGAAAAAGCCGTCGTCCGGGTCCTCCTCCGGCTCCGCAGCGGGAGAGGGAGCAGCCGGGATATCCCCCTGATACTCAAACAAAATATCATCCAGCGACAGATCTATATTCAATTCCGTCAGGTCATGATCCTGCTCATATCTGTCCATAAGATTTCATACCTTTATCTTTATCTGTAAAAACGCGATCTTAAAAACGCGGACCGATCGTATTGCCGGTCAGGCGCAGAGACCGCCCTGCGCAGCAGCATGCTTGCCGGTATCGGGTCAAACGCTCCGCTGTCTCAGTACTTCGTACATGACGATCGCGGCGGCGGCGGAGGCGTTCAGGGAGCTGACCTGCCCCTTCATGGGCAGACTGACGATGAAATCGCAGCTCTCGCGCACAAGACGGCCCATGCCGTCTCCCTCAGAGCCGATGACCAGCGCCACGCTTCCGGTAAAATCGGTGTGCCACAGGTCGCTCTGCCCGTCAGCAGCGGTGCCGTAGACCCAGAGGCCCCGGTCCTTCAGCTCCTTGATGGCGGCGGGGATGTTGGGTACTCTGGCAATGGCCATGTGCTCGGCCGCTCCGGCGGAGGACTTGTCCACAATGGCGGTGAGCCCGGCGCTGCGGCGTTTGGGAATGATGACGCCGTGGGCCCCGGCGCACTCGGCACTGCGGATGATGGCGCCAAGATTGTGGGGGTCGCTGATCTCATCGCAGACGATGACGAAAGGCTTTTCGCCCCGCTCCTCGGCCACGGCGAAGATGTCCTCCACGGTGCAGTATTCCCGAACGGCGCAGAGCGCGATGACGCCCTGATGGGCATGGGTCTGGCTCATAAAATCCAGCTTTTTCCGGTCACACTCCACCACCACAATGCCCTTATCCCGTGCTTTGGACGCGATATGGCCCAGAGTCTTGTCCACATCGCCCTTTGCTATGAAAATTTTGTCGATGGCGCGCCCGGCCCTCAGGGCCTCAATAACGGCGTTTCGCCCCTCGACGATCTCGTTTTTGATCTCATTATCCGGCATATTTGCCTCCAAGCGTAAATATACGTTTACCATAATACCACAGCTTACTGAAAACATAAAGGATTATTTTCAGCCTTTACAATTTTTTCATAGACTTTGCCTGTGAAAAAGGGTATATTTACGTCAGAAGAAGCTCGCACCGTTCCGCTTCCCGCTGTTCGCGAAAGCTCCCTGCTCTCCGGTTCCTTCTTTCTCTCCGGCCCTGACCCGCTCGACCGGGCTCCGGACTGGTATACAAGGGGGGGCCGGCGGAAAATGCGGCGACGAAAAGCGAATCTCTCTGCGGACGGCTGCCCGCCCCACCCCTTACCCAAACTTAAGCGACAGGAGTCAATGCGATGAAAGACCCAATGAACTATGTGGAGCGCTTTTGCTACAAGCACCCCAATTTCGGCATAAAGAATCTGATGCTGTACATCACCATCGGCAACGTGGCCTTCTGGATATTGGGGGCCATCAATCCGGTGCTGATGACTTACCTTACTTTCTCGCCCTATCATATCCTCCACGGGCAGGTATGGCGGCTGGTGACCTTTATGCTCTACCCGCCCAGCACGGGTATGCTGGCCTTCATCGCCTTCTACTTTTATTATTGGGTCGGCAGCACGCTGGAGCAGTACTGGGGCACAGGCCAGTTCACAATTTACTTTTTCACCGGCGTGATCCTGACGGTGCTCTATGGCTTTGCGGTGTATTTTATCAGCGGGATCAATCTTTCCCTGACCGCCACATATATTTACCTCTCCATGTTCTTCTCCTTCGCGGTGCTGTTCCCTGAAACCCAGCTTCTGCTGATGTTCTGTATCCCCATCAAGATCAAGTATCTGGCCTTTGCGGATGCGGCGCTGTTTGTGGTGGCGCTGTTTACCACGCCTTTCCCCCTGAATATGCTGCCTCTGGTAGCTGTGCTGAACTTCTTCATTTTCTGCGGTGGGCAGCTCTGGAGCCTGCGGCCCAGGCGAAGCAGCAAAAACACGGTGAACTTCCGCCGGGAATCCCAGCGGATCCGCCGCCAGCAGGAGCAGAAGCTGTATAATCATAAGTGCGCGGTCTGCGGTCGGACGGACACGGATCATCCCGAACTGGAGTTCCGGTACTGCTCCCGCTGCCAGGGCTACCACTGCTTCTGCCAGGACCATATCAACAATCACATCCATTTTACGGAGTAAAAGCAGCTTTTTGAAAATAGAGTAAGGGCGGCCCTGGTGGCCGCCCACATTTTATCCGGCGAAAAAAAGTAAAATTGGGTATTGCATTTGGAAAACAGTTGTGGTAATATAATCAGGCCGCAAGAAAAGCGGTAAAAAAGAGTATCCGGGTGTAGCGCAGATGGTAGCGCGCTTGAATGGGGTTCAAGAGGCCGCTGGTTCAAATCCAGTCACTCGGACCAAAAATACCAGAGCATCGTTGATGCTCTGGTATTTTTATGCCGGTCCAGTCTGAATTTGGGCCAGCGGCCTCGAATTTCAATACCGGCCGCATAGCGGTCACTCGCGCAAAGCGCGGGGTGACCGCTGGTTCAAATCCAGTCACTCGGACCAAAAGACAGGAGTACCGAAAGGTACTCCTGTCAGACTGTAGACAAAGCTATCGGCAGTGTATAAAGCTGCATGGGGAGAGCGCAGAGAGGGGACGGGAGTCCCCTTTCAGCGTTCAATCTATGCTTATTCAGGAGTATTTTTGAATACTCCTGAACAAGTTTTCAAGGCGTCGAACTTTGTCGACGCCTTGAGACATGCGAAAGCATGTCTCTTTTTTGGTCCGAGTTCAGCGCCGCTTTGCGGCGCAAATATCCGCTTCGCTCAAATTATTGGGGATAACCAACCCCCCCCCAAGCCCGCCCCATGCAGATTAGCGGGTGCGTACCGGCGGCCTCTTGAAATTATAATCCGGCCGCCCTGCGGTTTCCAATATTTTTTCTGAGACTTCAAAGGGAAACGGAAAAGCCTTATGGCAGACAGCAACCTGTTTTGACAGGGCTTGAATATTCCTGCCCCGCAAATATTGTAAAACGCCAGGCTCCGTGGTATTATTTTTATACTAATTCTTGATTAAAAGATTTAATCAGCGGCACAGGGATATTGGTGCAAGACAAGGCAGACCAACGCCGCCATACTTTGTGTATGGCAAGTGACGATAACGCAGTATTGCACCAATAGACCAAGCTGATATTAAAGATTTTTATCGAGAATTAGTATTTCGGCGGTTTTGCACAGGCGCTGAATCTGAGAGAAAACAGTCCGCAAACATGCGGCGAGAAGAAAGGCGAATATGCGGATGAAAACAATGGGGTTTGTGATCAGTCATAAGAACAATGAGCGGCGCAGAGCGCTTTTGCCGGAAGAGCTCGCTACTATTAATAATAAGGACCAGCTCTATTTTGAGAAAGGCTATGGAAATTCGCTGGGAATAGAGGATGAGGCTTACCGAAACAGCGGAGCACATATTGTCTCCCGGGAAGAAGCGCTGTCCTGCGATATTATCGTTGATGTAAAGCTGGGGGATGCCGACTATCTTGACCGGCTGGATAAAAACAAGGTCCTCTGCGGCTGGGCCCATGCGGTGCAGAACGTGGATTTTACCTCCCGGGTGCTGGAAGACGGACATACTGTCATCGCCTGGGAAGATATTTTCGAGGACGGGCGCTATATTTTTTACAGAAACCGCGAGATTGCCGGAGAGGCGGCTGTCATGCACGCATTCCGCTTCTGCGGACGGATGCCGTATGATGCGAAAATCGCCATTATCGGCAACGGACAGACCGCAAAGGGGGCGCTGAGGGTGCTTGGCGGCCTTGGCGCGGATGTGGACGTATACGGCAGAAAGCTGGAAGCCCTTTTCCGCAAGAACATGGCTGATTACGATGTTATCATCAACTGCGTTTTATGGGATACCCGGAGAACCGACCGCCTGATTTACCGGGAAGATTTGAAAAAGATGAAAAAAGGCTCTCTGATCATTGACGTGAGCTGCGATCCGAACCTTGAAATTGAGACCTCCCATCCCACCACCATTGATGATCCGGTATATGAGGTGGACGGCGTGATCCACTATGCCGTGGATAATACGCCGGCGCTGTTCCCAATGAGCGTTACGAAATGTCTCAGCAGCGGCTTTGCCCGCTATGTTGACGTTATTCTTTCGGGAGACTATCCGGAAAATCTTCAGAAAGCGGTGGTCATTGACAAGGGCCAGATCAGGGATCAGCGTATTTGGGATTTCAGACAGGCACGGGATCTGTTCTGCTGCTGACCGGCGTGGGGAATAGGGGAGCGGTGCTTCGGTTTAAAGAAAGGCTTTTGTGAATCCGCTGTAAAATTCGCGATTGAATTTTACAGCAAATAGAGGTATACTATCAGCAGAAAGGAGCTGACAGATATGCCGAATATCAAACCGATCTCCGACCTGCGGAATTACACGGAAGTATTGCACGAGGTGGATGTTGGCGCGCCTGTCTTCCTGACAAAGAACGGGCGGGGCAGATATGCTATTGTGGATATGCAGGACTACGAAAGAACACAGGCGACGATCCGGCTGATGAACGAGCTTTCCAAGGGACGCAGATCCGGTGAGCAGGAAGGCTGGCTGACGGCGGAAGACATGAGGGCGCATTTCCGCGGGAGAGCCAATGAGGAATGAGATCCACTATTCAGTTGAGGCCCGCAGGGATCTGGACGATATCTGGGATTATATCATGACGGATCTGCAAAACACTTCTGCTGCGGAGCGGGTCGTCAGCAAGATCATGGATGTTGTTGACCGGCTGGAAGCTTTTCCGGAAATGGGCGCACCGCTTGCGGCGATGGCCAATGTCGACAGCAACTATCGTTTCCTTGTTTCGGGCAATTATCTGATTTTTTACCGTGTCTGCGGAAATGATGTATATATAGACCGTATCTTATACGGCCGCAGAGATTATCTGCGAATTTTGTTTGGTGAGATAAGCCCGGAGCAATGAGCTTCAGGAATATAATGATACAGCTCAGCCGTCTGAACAGGCGGCTGAGCTGTATTTATCATCAAATTTCAGAGGGTCGAGCGTTTGATCCCGAAAAACAAAAAAACCTGCCCAGAGGCAAGTCCAATAAAAAAGAATACTCAGCGCACCATCTGATGGTGGAGATAAGCGGGATCGAACCGCTGACCTATGCGGCGGTAAACGCCGCATAGCCGCCTTTGGCGGCTATGATTAAAAATGCAAGAGGTCCGCGGTTCGCTCCCGAAAAACAAAAAAACCTGCTTCACCAATGAAGCAAGCAGTATATAAAAAGAATACTCAGCGCACCATCTGATGGTGGAGATAAGCGGGATCGAACCGCTGACCTCTTGAATGCCATTCAAGCGCTCTCCCAGCTGAGCTATACCCCCATATATGTTAAAGAGGCGCGCTGAGTATTGCTTATACAATTTTCACTGCCCGACCGGGCGTTGCCCCGCGAGCAAGGAGTATATTACCAGACTCACACCCAAATGTCAAGCAAAATTTTTCGTTTTTTTCGCTTTTATTTCACAAAGCCGGTGGCCATCTCCGGGCAAAGCTCCTTGATGCGGGCCAGAGCGTCGTCCATGGCCTTCTCGTCCTCGCTGATCACGTCGGCAAATTCCTTGCCGTTGTGGACGAACACCAGACGGAAATACTGGAAAGTGGACTTGCCGCAGCAGAGCTTTCCGTCGACCTCGTTAATGCGGATGAACACCCGGTCAAAATCCTGGTAAGAGAGATACTTGGTGCGGAAGCCTTCCTTGAAATACACGCCCAGCTTGCCGACCTTCACCTTGTCAAACTGTTCGGCGGCGGCGAAATCCTCAGCCACTTCAACGCTGTCTACCGTGCCTTTTACGCCTGCAAATTTCTTATCTGCCATTTTTTATCCTCCCTTAATTAACGTTATCTTTCTGCCGCTGCGGCGGATCAGACCGTCATCACACATGTTTTTCAGCTCGCGCATCATGCCGGTCCTGTCTACGCAGAGGTAGCTTGCCAGATGGGACAGAGACATGGGCGTTTCAAAACTGGGACTGCCGGCCTCCTCGCTGAGGTAGGCGAAATAGGCCATCAGCTTTTTCCGCAGGGATTTTTTGCTGATCATACTGATGCGGACGGCCAGGGTCTGGGCTTTCCGGGCGGACAGCTCAAACAGATTCCGCGTCAGCCTGGTGTGGTGCTCGCATGCTCTGGGACAGCGGCCGTAAATACAGGAAAAACGGATAAACATCACCGAACAGTCACAGTCAGCCTCCACCGCGTAGCCCAGGGCCCCGTAGGGCATGGCGAAAACCTCGCCAAATATATCATCCGGGCCGTAGTTTTCCAGAAGGGTATATTCTCCCTCGCTGTCCATGCAGTAAAGATGGGCCCGGCCGCTGAGCAGCACGCACAGATGCTCCAGCTCCGGGGAATATACGATGATGGTCTCGCCCTTTTTGAAGCCGCGGGTCTCTGGCTTGAAGCAGCTCATGATCGCCTCAATACTGCGCTTGTCAAGGCCCTGAAACAGCTCCACTTTTTCCATTTTTTCACTCCGCCTTTTAAATGATAGTATATACTTTAATTGTAGCATAAAAGTGTTGCAAATGCCACAGGAAAAAAGAAAACAATAGGATATATTTTTATCAGAATTAAATTTTGAGGAGGAACATTCATGTACTGCACAAGAAAGGTCCTGGACGATCTGATCTGGGTAGGCGCCGACGACAGAAGGCTTGCCTGCTTCGAGGGCGTTTACGGTGTGCCCGACGGCGTCTCCTATAACTCCTATCTGCTGCTGGACGAGAAAACGGTTTTGTTTGACACGGTGGATAAGGCTGTAGGTGCTGTCTTTCTTGAAAATGTGGCCCACGCCCTGGACGGACGGAAGCTGGACTACCTGCTCATCTCCCACATGGAGCCGGACCACGCCGCAACCATTGAGACGCTCTGCCTGCGCTACCCGGAGGCGCAGATCATCTGCAACGCCAAGATCCAGACCATGCTGGCTCAGTTCTTCGCTCTGGATCTGAGCGGACGGCTGCATGTGGTGAAGGAAGGGGACAGCCTCTCCGTGGGCAAGCATGAGCTGACCTTTGTCAACGCCCCCATGGTCCACTGGCCCGAGGTCATGATGACCTACGACAAGACGGACAAGATCCTCTTTTCCGCCGACGCTTTCGGCACCTTCGGCGCGCTGAACGGCCGCCTTTTCGCCGACGAGGGCGATTTTATGGGCGAGCAGCTTGACGAGGCCCGCCGCTATTACACCAACATCGTGGGCAAATACGGCCCCCAGGTCCAGGCCGTGCTGAAAAAGGCCGCCGGGCTGGATATCGCCTATGTCTGCCCCCTCCACGGCCCGGTGTGGCGCAAGCATTTCGGCGATTTTCTGGAGAAATACCTGCAGTGGAGCAGCTACACCCCCGAGGAAAAGAGCGTGCTCATTGCCTACGCCTCCGTGTACGGACACACGGAGAACGCCGCCAACATTCTGGCAGCCAAGCTGGTGGAGAGAGGCGTGCGTGTGCGCATGTACGACACTTCCGTCACCCCGGCAAGCTATATCCTGTCCGACGCTTTCCGCTGCAGCCACCTGGTCTTTGCGGCCACCACCTATAACGCCGGCGTGTTCGTTACCATGGAGAACCTGCTCCACGACATCGCCAACCACAATCTCCAGGGCCGGAAGATCGCCATTATGGAAAACGGCAGCTGGGCGCCCACCAGCGGCAAGCTGATGCGGGAGATGCTCTCCGGACTGAAAAACACCGAGTTTATCGGGGACAACATCACCATCCGCTCCGCCCTGGCCGAAAACCAGCTGGGAGAGCTGGACGCCCTGGCCGACGCCATCGCCGCCGACCTCCGCCCCGCCGCCGTGCCTGTGCAGGAGAGCGAAGCTCCCGCCGCGCTGGATGTGGATAACGACGTGTTCAAGCGCTTTTCCTACGGCGTGGAGGTGCTCACCACCCGGGTGGACGGCAAGGACTACGGCTGCATCATCAACACCGCCGGACAGGTGGCCTCCTGCGACCCCAAGAAGATCACCATCTCCGTCATCAAGAAGAACAACACCTGCGACATGGTGGCCAAGGCCGGAAAGTTCAACATCTCCATCCTCACCCAGGACGCGCCCTACAAGCTCTTCCAGCGCTTCGGCTTCCAGAGCGGGCGGGACGTGGACAAGTTCGCGGACGTGAGCTACACGGAGCGCATGAGCAACGGCATCCGCTATATCCCCGAGTACACCAACGCCGTCCTCTCCTGCGAGGTCATCGACGTGAAGGACGTGGAGACCCAGGTGCTGTATATCGCCAACGTTGTGGAGGCCAAGGTCCTGTCCTCCGCCCCCTCCTGCACCTACGCCTATTATCATGCCCACATCAAGCCCAAGAAGAACCCGGCGCCCGAGCGCGGGGAGGGCTATGTCTGCAAGGTCTGCGGCTACTTCCACGAGGGAAGCGAGCTGCCCGACGACTTTGTCTGCCCCCTGTGCAAGCACGGCAAGGACGATTTCGAGCATGTGGTGCCCGCCGTCGTCAACAAGCAGAAGGGCTATATCTGCACCATCTGCGGCCACTTCGAGCCCTGCGAGGGCGAGCTGCCCGAGGATTATGTCTGCCCCCTGTGCCACCATGGGCGGGAAGACTTCGAACCGGCAGAACAGTAAGTTAAGATCCCTTGCTCCGGAGCGTATAAAACTACGCTCCGGAGATTTTTCTGCGCGGAGAACCATAGATTATAATGCCCCAGATTTTTAACCCGAAAGCCAAAACACCGGTTTCAGAAAAAAACCCAAAGCGCCGATAAAAAGCACAAAGAAATCCCATTTAAAGTAAAATATCTTATCATTGACAAGCAATTGTCATGATCGTTAATAACTTATCTTTTCAAAATGCCGGTTTTCCAGCCTTTAAATGTAGACAATTTGTGACTGAATGTGATATGATACTTTTTGCAAAAAAAGACGAGGTGAAGCTTATGTCCCATACTTTTAAAGGCGGCGTACACCCCAATTACATGAAAGCACCCGAGATCCCCATTTCTGTAATTACACCGCCGCCTCAGGTAATCATCCCCATGACACAGCACATAGGCGCTCCCTGCAAGCCTCTTGTTCAGGTCGGCGACTATGTAAAAATGGGTCAGAAGATCGGTGAGAATCCGGCGCCGGTCTCCGCCCCGGTTCATGCCTCCGTTTCCGGCAAGGTAGTGGCAGTAGAGCCCAGACCTCACCCCCTGGGAGACATGATCATGTCCGTCGTTATCGAGAACGACTATCAGGACACCCCCTGCGAGGATCTGGCCCCCCTCACCGAAGAGCAGCTGAAAGACTCTGAAGCCATCCTTGAGCGTATCCGCGAGGCCGGCGTGGTCGGCATGGGCGGCGCAATGTTCCCCACCGCCTTCAAGATCCGCGGCGGCATCGGCAAGGTGGATAAGCTCATCATCAACGGCGCCGAGTGCGAGCCCTATCTGAACGGCGACCACCTGACCATGCTCAACTACCCCGAGCAGCTGCTCAAGGGCATCGAGCTTGTGCGTATCGCCAGCTGCGTTGACAAGGCCTACTACGGCATCGAGAAGAACAAGCAGGACGCCATCGACCTGCTCAACTCTCTCCATCCCGAGAAGTACGGCATCGAGATCGTCCCCGAAGAGGTCAAGTACCCCCAGGGCGCCGAGAAGATGCAGGTCAACGCGGTCACCGGACGCGAAGTCAAGCCCGGCGGCATCCCCTCCGGCGTGGGCTGCAACGTGGTCAGCACCCGTACCTGCTACGCCATCTACCAGGCCTGCTATGAGGGCAAGCCCGTCATCGAGCGTATCGTCACCGTGGCCGGCAGCGCGCTGAAGGCTCCTGTCAACGGCCTGACCCGCGTGGGCACCCCCTTCGGCTACCTGGCCGAGCAGTGCGGCGGCTTTGTCAAGACTCCCCGCAAGATCGTTCTGGGCGGCCCCATGATGGGTATCTGCGCCACCAGCTTCGACGCCCCCAACATCAAGGGCACCGCCGGCGTCCTGTTCTTCACCGAAGAAGAGGATAAGCATGTGGAGCACCCCACCTGCATCCGCTGCGGCAAGTGCATCACCGTTTGCCCCATGAATCTGGAGCCCGTGTTCATGTACATGTACTACAGCAAGGGCGACTTTGAGAACATGGCCAAATACCATATCACCGACTGCTTCGAGTGCGGCAGCTGCGCGTTCAACTGCCCCGCCAGAATGCCTCTGACTCACGCATTCAAGACCGCAAAGCTGATGTTCCAGGCCAAGCAAATGAAAGAAAAAGCAAAGGCCGAGGCTGAAGCCGCCGCAGCCGCAGCAAAGGAGGCAAAGCAATGAGCAACGAGAAGAAAGAAAGAATCGTTCTTGACGTAGCGTACCAGCCGCAGGTCAGAACCAATACCGACACCCGCCGCATCATGCTGGACGTGATGATCGCTCTGCTCCCCGCCGTTGCTGTGGCGGTATGGCAGTTCGGCATTTATCCTCTGCTGGTCATCGCGGTTTCCATGGCCTCCGCCGTGTTCTTCGAGTGGGGCTACCGCAAGCTCCTGAAAAAGCACAGCACCATTGGCGACCTGTCCGCCTGCGTTACCGGTATTCTGCTGGCCCTGGTCCTGCCCCCTGACGCACCCTGGTGGCTGCCCATCATCGGTACCTTCTTCGCCATCGTGGTGGTAAAGCAGCTCTACGGCGGCATCGGCAAGAACTTCTTAAACCCCGCCCTGGCAGGCCGTGCCTTCCTGCTGGCCTCCTACGCGGCCATCATGAGCGGCGCATACCTGGTCCCCAGAGCACTCCGGGGTACCATCGACGCGGCCACCATGGCAACGCCCCTCTCTTTCCTGTACGATACCGGCGCAATGCCCGAGTATTTCAGCTTTGTTGACCTGCTCATCGGCAAGGTTCCCGGCTGCATCGGCGAGATCAGCGCTCTGGCCCTGATCATCGGCGGCGTGTACCTGGTCCTGCGCAAGGTCATCTCCTGGCGCATCCCCGTGTCCTTCGTGGGCACTGTGGCTCTGCTCTGCCTGATCTTCGGCTACCAGGGCTACGGCCGTGTGGAATGGATGCTCTACAACGTCCTCTCCGGCGGCCTGATGCTGGGCGCCATCTTCATGGCCACCGACTACGCCACCAGCCCCGTTACCCTCAAGGGCCAGCTGCTCTTCGGCGCAGGCTGCGGCGCGCTGACCGTGCTCATCCGCTATTTCGGCGGCTTCCCCGAGGGCGTGTCCTACGCCATCCTCATCATGAACCTCTGCTCCTGGGCCATTGACAAGGCCTTCCACCGCCACCAGTTTGGCGTCAGCAAGGAAGACATCAAAGCCCAGAAGGAAGCAAAGAAAGCAGCGAAGAAAGCGGCAAAGGAGGCGGCAAAATGAAAAAGATTCTGAAGCTTACCCTGATCCTTTTCCTGGTCTCCGCCATTGTTGCCGGCGTTCTGGGTGTGGTCAATGAGATGACCAAGGACCGCATCGAAGAGCAGAAACAGATTAAGACCGCAAAGGCCTATGCTGCGGTGCTGCCCTCTGAGGGCTACGAGGAGCTGGAGCTTGACACCAGCGCCTATACCAATATCGAAAGCATCAGCAAGGCCACTGGCGGCGAGGGCTATGTGGTCCAGACCACCTTCTCCGGCGCCCAGGGCAACATCACCATGGTTGTAGGCGTCAGCCCTGACTACAAGTGCACCGGCATCTCCATCATCTCCCATGCCGAGACCTCCGGTCTGGGCGCCAACGCGGCCAGCACCTCCGACATCGGCGTGAACTGGCGCGCTCAGTTTGTGGGCCAGGATAAGAACATGGCCATCACCAAGGCCGGCGGCACCATCGACGCCCTCACCGGCGCGACCATAACCTCCCGCTCTGTGGCAGAGGCTGCTGCCAACGCCATCAGCGTCGTCGAATCTTTGGGCTAAGGAGGAAACGCTGAATGAATATTAAAAAACAGTTCAAGGAAGGCCTGATTACCAATAACCCGGTTCTGGTGCAGCTCATCGGTATGTGCGCCACCATGGCAATCACCACCACGCTCTTCAACGGCGTGGGCATGGGCCTGTCCGTTCTCATCATCCTTACCTGCTGCAACGTGGTGGTCTCCGCCATCCGTAAGATCATCCCCAACGAGATCCGTCTGGCCATCTTCGTTGTCATCATCGCAGGCTTTGTCACCATCGTTGACCTGCTGCTGAAGGCCTACATACCCGCCCTCAGCGAGGCGCTGGGCGTGTTCATCCCCCTGATCGTTGTTAACTGCATCATCATCGGCCGTGCTGAGGCCTTCTGCCAGAAGAACACCATTGGCGCATCCTTCTTCGACGGTATCTTCCAGGGCCTGGGCTACACGGTGGTGCTCATCATCATGTGCGTGTTCCGTGAGCTGGTGGGCAGCGGCAAGTTCGGCGGCGGCCTGATCGACATTGCCAACGGCTTCCGCATCACCATGGACGGCACCGGCGGCGGCATCCAGATCTTCCCCGCAGATTACGGCGCAACCATCATGCTCCTGCCCTTCGGCGGCTTTATCACCCTGGGCCTGCTCATCGCTCTGATGCAGTACATGCTCAAAAAATCCGCAAAGAAAAAAGAAGCGGCTGAAAAAGCGGCAGTAAAGGAGGGTGAAGAGTAATGCTTACCAACATCATTTCCATCTCCCTTGGCGCGATCCTGGTCAACAACTTCATCTTCTCCCAGTTCCTTGGCTGCTGCCCCTTCCTGGGCTGCTCCTCCAAGGTGGAGACCGCTACCGGCATGGGCCTGGCCGTTGTGTTCGTCATGGGCCTTGCCTCCGCTATCTGCTGGGTCATCGACACCTACATTCTGATCCCTCTGGGCCTTGCCTTCCTTGAGACACTGGCCTTCATTCTGGTCATTGCCGCACTGGTTCAGTTTGTGGAGATGTTCCTGAAAAAATCCATCCCCTCCCTGTACTCCGCGCTGGGCATTTACCTGCCCCTGATCACCACCAACTGCGCCGTTCTGGGCGTGGTGCTGCTGAACGTGCAGAACAACTACAACTTCATCGAGTCCGTGGTTTACGGCATCACCGGCGGCCTTGGCTTCATGCTGGCTATCGTTCTGTTCGCCAGCGTGCGCGAGCGTGTTCAGTTCTCTGAGTATCCCGAGTGCTTCGAGGGCTTCCCCATCTGCCTGATCTCTGCCGGCCTGCTGGCCCTGGCCTTCATGGGCTTCAGCGGCATGAAGATTTTCTAAGGAGGGCGTACTGATATGAAAACAATACTTCTCTCCGTTGCCGTCCTGGGCGCTCTGGGCGCTCTGTTCGGCGCGATCCTGGCCTTTGCCGCCAAGATCTTCCACGTTGAGGTAGACCCCCGCCAGGAAGCAGTCAGAGACTGCCTGGCCGGCGCTAACTGCGGCGGCTGCGGCTACCCCGGCTGCGATGGCTATGCCGCCGCTGTGGCCAAGGGTGAAGCGCCCACCAACCGCTGCGTGGCCGGCGGCGCTGAGGCTGCGGCCAAGATCGCCGAGATCATGGGCGTTTCCGCCGATGCTGCCGAAAAAATGGTGGCTTTCGTGCCATGCTCCGGCACTACCGGACACGCGGAGATGCGCTTTAACTACTCCGGTCCTGTGGACTGCCGCGCCGCCATGCTCTTCGGCGGCAAGAGCAACAAGACCTGCACCTTCGCCTGCATCGGCCTGGGCAACTGCACCCGCGCCTGCCAGTTTGACGCAATGCACATTGTGGACGGCGTGGCCAAGGTTGACCGCTCCAAGTGCGTAGGCTGCGGCGCCTGTGCCGACGTCTGCCCCAAGAGCATCATCCAGATGATTCCCGAGAGCCAGAAGATCATGCCCGCCTGCGGCAACAAGGACAAGGGCGCAAAGGTCATGAAGATGTGCGATTTCGGCTGCATCGGCTGCATGAAGTGCCAGCGCGAGTGCCCGGCCGACGCCATCGTGGTCAAGGACAATCTGGCTGTTGTGGACGTCACCAAGTGCGTCCAGTGCGGCCACTGCGCGGAAATCTGCCCCCGCCACATCATCAACTACTTCGGTTGAGCTTCACCTTTTTAAAAGAACTTCCGTCTTTTTGGACGGAAGTTCTTTTATTTCGCCGGCAAAGTCATTTTGACTTTGCCGGCGGTGAAACAAAAAATCAGCCGCCGCTCTGAAAACAGGGCGGCGGTTCTGTTTATCCTTTCAGCTTTTCAACCACTTCCCGGGTGCAGGCTTCATCCCGGGTCCCCATGAGCCAGGTCTGGCCGTCTGTGGTTTTTACCAGAATAAACGGGGGACAGGTGGGGTCCAGCCTGAGCTTCAGCGTGCCCAGCTCCGGGCAGGAGAAATTGCCCTCCAATAGGGTCTCCAGACTCGTGCCGAAGGTGCGGCTCAGATTTTCCGGCAGTTCCTCCCTCAGTTCAACGCTGCTGATATTCTCCAGGGGGATCACATCTTCCTTGCTGCCACGGGAGGAGATCAGCTCCGTCTCGCTCACTTCCAGCATGGGCGGCTTGGTGCCGATCCCGTCGACCAGCCCGCCGGTGAAGGGCATGGCCAGCAGCAAAAGCAGGATCAGCCCATAGGTCACCTTGCCGGAGGTCTTTGCCAGATTAAAGCTGCTGTTCAGTCCCACCCGGTCGTTGACCACAAGGCGGCTGTCCTTGGGGTTGTAATAGAGCACACCGCCGATCCACAGGTCGTCCTCGTCCCGATACCAGCGCTGGCCGCTCTCCGATGTCAGCTTTTCCTGTATGCGCCGGGTTTTGAACTCAATGCCGATGGCGGCGGCGCAGAACAGGAAGGAGAAGGCCAGCACCAGAAGGAGCATCAGCCCCTGTTTTTCCCGGAAAAGCCACATGCACAGGTTCAAAATCACCATAAACCAGGCGGAGATCAGCCAGACCATGGCCCAATTGTGCCGCCGGACCTGGGTCAGCGCCAGGGTCAGCTCAGTGTTTTCGTCCACCAGCTCAGCCCGGTTTCGGTACAAATAGCGGTAGCACAGCCAGAAGAGCACAACGCACAGGGCGTCCATCAGATAGACAAACCAGAAGCTGCGCTCAAAGACCAGCGGCAGCAGGCACAGCAATAACGGCGGCAGAAACAGCCAGGGGGAGAGCCAGCGGCCCGCGCCTACGGCGGCGGTGTCCACCGAAAGGGTCTGGCCGGCGTTTACATTCCAGCCCCGGTCCCGCTTGATGCGTTTTAGCTCCCGGTTGCAGCGCACATAGGGGATAAAGGGCAGGAAAATGCACAGGTCCAGCCAGAGAAACCACAGGGCCATGTTCCCGGCAAGGCCCTTGACCAGCATACAGGGCAGGGCGAGCAGCAGAAGAAACACACACAGCAGCCACAGCTCTTTTTTGAAACGGGAGAGCCGGGCCAAAACCTGACTGTCCTGCCGACCCTCATAGGGCAGGGTCACACCCACGGCGATGTTCTTTTTGAATTTTGCCTCGTTTGCCAGCACAAAACACATCAGCGGCGCAAGCCAGATGATACTAAGCCATAAAATGATATTCAGCATGTTCAGCCCTCCTCATACAGCTTTCCGCAGAGCTCCATCACCTCTGCTTTGCTCAGCCCGGCCAGCCGCAGCTCCGACATGTGCAGCCGCAGGGCCTTGAGCAGTTCCTCCGGCAGGGGCAGGGCGCTTTTCGCTCCGCACACGGTGGTGCCGCCCCGCCGGTCGGTGCTGATATAGCCCTCCTGCTTTAAGAGCTGGTAGGCTTTGCTGACGGTCATCATATTGACGCCGCTCTCCTCCGCCAGGGCCCGCACTGTGGGGAGCTTTTCCCCCGGGCTGAGCCTGCCCTGGGCAATGCCGATGACGATCTGGTTTCTCAGCTGCACATACAGCGGCGTATCACTGGAAAAATCAAAAGTCAGGAGCACAATGATCACCTCTTTGTATTATTTAGCATAATACAAATAATACAATATGTCAAGAAAAAGAGAGGCAGTGAAGCCTCTCTTTTAAAAATTTACATTGCTTGCATATTTTTTCCTCAAGGAATGTGTTATCATAACAAAATCCATGCGAAAGCCAGAAGAATGGCCAGCAGCAGGAAATTGACCAGGCTGAAGCGCCAGAGGAAGGCGCCGGTTTTCGCGCCCTCCGCGTGGGAATACAGCTTCAGGGCGATCAGACTGGCAAGACTGGCCACCGGCGTGCCCAGCCCGCCGATGTTCACGGCCAGAAGCAGCGCTCTGGCGTTTTCCGTAAAGCCGGAGAGCAGCAGCGCGGCGGGAACATTGCTGATCACCTGGCTGCACAGGGCGCCTATGAACAGTTCGCGCCCGGCCAGCAGCCGCCGCAGCAGACTGTCCATCGCGTCGATCCGGGCCAGATTGCCCGCGAAGATGAAGAAGCACACAAAAGTGAGCAGCAGCAAAAAGTCCGCTTTCAGCAGGATCCGGCGGTCAAAGATGCCCACCAGCAGCAAAACCAGGGCCAGCATCACCGCCCAGTGGAGCAGGCGGAACACCACCAGCAGGCACAGCAGAAACAGCGCGGAATAGAAGAAAAGCGCCCTGCGGAGCAGGATGGGCTTTTCCCCTAAAAACACCTTGACCGGCTCTTTTTTGATGAGCAGGCAGCAGCCCAGCACCAGCAACAGGGACAGGCCCCATACCGGCAGCGTGGCGGAGAAAAAGTCCGCTCCGCTCATGCCGTAATAGGAATAGAGATAGAGATTCTGGGGGTTACCCACAGGGGTCAGCATACTGCCCAGGTTGGCGGCTACGGCTTGGAGCACCACTACCCAGACCAGCTCCTTTTCCCGCCTGGCCATGCCCAGCACCACCACGGCGAAGGGCACAAAGGTCAGCAGCGCCACGTCGTTGGTGATCAGCATGGAGGAGAAAAAGCACAGCGCCACCAGCACCGCCGACATGAGCCGCAGGTTTCCGGCCCGGTCACAGAGAAAATGGGCCAGGGCGGTGAAGCTGCCGGCTCTGCGCAGCCCCGCCACCACCACCATCAGGCAGTACAGCAGCGCCAGCGTGCGCAGGTCGATATATTGAAGATACGCTGTGTCGGGAGGCACGAAAAAACAGCTGATCACCGCCGCAAGAAAGGCGATGCACAGCACGGCCTCCCGCTTGATAAAATCCTTGACACGTGACATAAAACAATTACCTCAGGAGGAAAAAATGGAAAGACTGAAAAGAAAGCTTGTATTTGCTGAGGGCGGTCACGCTTCCCAGCTTCTGCGGATCATGCAGGACATTGCCGGAGACGACGCGGACCGGCGGGGCGGCGGCATGGACGCCCTGGCGGAGAAAAACTGCGCCTGGGTGCTGGTAAAGCTGAGGATCGACATTAAACGTATGCCCCAGCCCGGCGAGGAGATCGAAATCTGCACCTGGCCCGGGAAGAGCCGCCTGGCCATCTACCCCCGCAACTATGAGATCAAAGACGCCGCCGGACAGGTCATCGTCAGCGGCCTGAGCACCTGGGTCATTATGGACATGGACAGCCGCAGCCTCATTAACGGCGAGAGCCGGGGCATTGCCATCGCGGGGGAGGAAGAGGGGACCGTCCGCCCCCAGCGCAAGGTCAGCGTGCCGGAGGGCGGCAGCGAATTTGAACTGACCCCCTCGGCGGACCAGATCGACCGCAACGGCCACATGAACAACGCCGCCTATCTGGACGCGGTGGAACCCATGCTGCCGGAGGAAGTCCGGGGCAGGGAACTGCGGAGTATCGCGGTGGATTATGAGCATGAAATTCTCCCCGGCAGGCACGCCGCTGTCCGGGCTGTGACCCAGGGCGACAGCTGCTTTTTCGAGGGCAGCATGGAGGGCCGGACCTGCTTCAGGATCTCAGAGACTTTTGCCGTTTAAGGCGGCGCTCACCAGCTTGTCTCCCTGATAGCGGAGCTTCAGGGAGAAGAAGGGCTCGTCGCTGTCCAGCAGGCGGAGAAAGATCTTATCGCCCTCCCACAGGGTCAGGCGCAGCAGCTCGGACTTTTTGATCCAGGCCAGTTCGCCCTCGTCGCAGTCCTTCAGCTGCCCCTGAAACTGGTCGGCGGTGAAAAGGTGCATGTACTCCGTGCCAAACTCGTCGGACACAAAGGTGACGATCCCCCGGTACTGCCAGCGGCTTATGGTGAGACCTGTCTCCTCAAGGGCCTCCCGCAGCATACATTCCTCCGGGCTTTCCCCCGGCTCAAACTTGCCGCCGATGCCGATCCATTTGTCGTGGTTTTCGTCGTTGGCCTTCTTCACCCGGTGGAGCATCAGGTATTCGTCATCCCGCTGAATATAGCAGAGACTTGTATTTTTCATTGCAATCACCGGACCATAGTATAACACCCGGCTGTGGAAATTTCCACAGCTGGGTGTATTTTGTCGGAATAATACTATTCTCCGATAAAACGCTTTAGAATTTTTGCGAGGCAGAATTGTGTCAGCCGAGGCGCTTTCCGCAGCGAATAATGGAAATATATTTGCAAGGAAAGCAACGAAGGTTGGCGCAATTCTGACCGCTAAAAAATAAATGGTTTTATTGGAGAATAGTATAAATTGTCTTGAGCGCAGTTCGCCATTTTGAACCGCGCCCAAGTGATTGTTGGAGTTTTGGAGTGTAGAGTGTGAAGCTATTGCCAAGCGTGCGTCCCCGTAGGCTCTATCCGCGGCCCAGGCCGCGGCATCGGAAACACACATAGCTTTTTTTCTTTTATCTTTGGAAGAGAGTTGCCCCTTGCGATTATCAATATAGCATGGGCAGATTAAAAAAGGATGAACAGATGTTAAATAACTTGTAAAAAAGATCTCAAGGCGTCGACAAAGTCCGACGCCTTGAAAACTTATTCAGGAGTATTCAGA
>SAMEA3663248__coassemble_206_pt1 | contig 21870 bp, 14 predicted proteins | sample SAMEA3663248__metabat2_low_PE_036 | metagenome-assembled genome bin SAMEA3663248 (sample SAMEA3663248) | pig gut metagenome | biome: pig gut; feature: pig-associated habitat; material: faeces | place: China | collected 2013 | reverse complement strand
CTTTCCGCCCGGAAGACCGGTTCCGGTCGGCAGAGGAAATGCTGCAGGCGCTGGAGCAGATCAGGGAAGGAAAGGACTGCGGGACTGTTCCTCTGCGGCCTGCGGAATACCGGACGACCCTGACGGGGATAACGCAGCCTGGGACGACCCTGGAGGGGATAGGATCGGAGCAAACCATAGCAGCCCCCAATTCCAACTCCGGTCCGATGAATAAGCAAACGAAAACGCATCGGAACAAAACGATCATTCTGGCTTCCGCGGCCTTTTTGGCGCTGCTGATCGTTCTGTCTCTGTTTGCAGCGGTCCTTCGTCTCGGGAAAAGGCCGGAGGAGCAGGCTCCCGGCGGCGAACCGGAGGCAAACCAGCCGGCCGGGACGGTCGTTCAGCCAACGCCTGAGCCAACGCCCACACCGGCTCCCACACCCAGACCCACGGAGGGGATAAGCTCCGCGGGGACCTGGATCAAAGACGTAAAATATGACAACGAAGGCAAGATCACCTGCCTTTCTGAACAGACAGGGGATGAGATCGCCGTGTGGGAGTATGTCTATGATCAAAACGGAAACTTTGAATACAGAAAGCGGAATATTGGCGCTGTGGGCGCAGCGCTGGTGAATAATCAGTATATTCCCGGCACGGATTCAAATTACGACCGATTGGATCAAACGGTGGAAAACTGCATCGGCTTTACGATCGAGTATGAGGTGACAAGGCTTCGGAGCGGAAACTGCGGAGGGACGCGCAAAGTCGTTATCTGTACGGATACCGGCGTGTGGAATACCAGCGATCCCGTGGGCACCTTTGATTACAACACGGCGGGCGAGAGGGTAAAAGCAACATTTTCCTTCCCCGATTCTCCGGTCAACATTCAGGCCTTCGGAACGCTGAGACTGAAGCCGGACGATTCGTGGTTTGACGTGAAGCAAGGCCTGACAGACATCTGGGTCGCCGACTTTGAATATGTTTATATCCCATGATGCGAGGAAAATGCAGAAAAGATCCCGTATACGGGGCGCAAGCCCCAAATACGGGATCTTTTGTCTTTCCATTGTCGCTTATTCCTTAACTGCGGCGGCCTCTTCCTCCTGGGCTTTGATGCGGGAGAGCTCCTCTTCCTCGAGGACGCGGTAGGCCACCTTGCCCACCAGGGTCTTGGGCATGTCCTCTCGAAACTCGATGTCATAGGGCATGGCGTATTTGGCGATATGCTTGCGGCAGTAGTCCAGCAGCTCCTTCTTGGTCTCCTCGTTAGCGGGCACGTCGGGGGAGAGCTTCACAAAGGCCTTCACCTTCTGCATCTTATAGGGGTCGGGAACGCCGATGACGCAGCTCATCTGCACATATTCGTGGGCGTCCAGAATGTTCTCCAGCTGGCTGGGGTACACATTGTAGCCGGAGGAGATGATCATCCGCTTGGCCCGGCCACGGAAGTAGATAAAGCCTTCGCTGTCCATGGTGCCCAAATCGCCGGTGTAGACCCAGGTGAGGCCGTCGGCGTGGGTGCGGAGGGTCTGGGCCGTCTCCTCCGGGTGGTTCATGTACTCCTTCATCACCGTGGGGCCGGCCAGCAGGATCTCGCCCTCCTCACCGTAGGGCAGCTCCTCGTCGGTGCCGGGCTTGACGATCTTGATATAGGTGTCCGGGAAGGGGAGACCGATGCTGCCCTCTTTGGACATATGGGGCGGGGTCAGGCAGCAGGCGGTGACAGTCTCGGTGGTGCCATAGCCCTCACGGACCTGAATGACTGCCTTGTGGTCGTACAGGAATTTGTCAAACTTCTTTTTCAGCTCGATGGACAGGGAGTCGCCGCCGGAGAACACGCCCTTCAGGCAGCTCAGGTCAGCGCCCTCCATGGAGGGCAGGCGCAGCAGAGCCTCATACAGCGTGGGGACGCCGGCGATGAAGTTGCACTGATACTTGGTGATCTGCTTTGCGTAGCTCTGGGCAGTGAAGCGGGGGATCAGGATGCAGCGTCCGCCCTGGGACAGCATGGTATGTATGCACACGCCCAGACCAAAGCCGTGAAACAGCGGCATGGCGGCCAGCATTTTGTCGCCCACGCGGAACATGGGGTTTGTGGCGATGACCTGTTGGCCAAGGGCGTTGAAGTTGCGGTTGGTGAGCACGATGCCCTTGGTGGTGCCGGTGGTGCCGCCGGAATAGAGGATAACGGCGGGATCGTCGCCCTTGCGGGGCACGGCGTAATTGTAGAAGCAGGCCCGGCTGAGACGCATGAAGTCCTTCCAGCGGATGACCGGCGCATCGTCCGGGATCTTTTTGATCTTGCGGCCCTCGGTGAGCATATAGCCCGCCTTGATGGGCTTGGAGAGTTCGTCCTTCACGCTGGCGATGATGATGTTTACCACCTTGGTGTTCTGGCGCACATTTTCAAACTTGTCGTAGAACTGGTCCAGGGTGATGGCCGTGACGCTCTCCGACTCGTTAAGATAAAACTCGATCTCCTTCTCGGCAGAGAGGGGGTGGATCATGTTGGCAATGCCGCCCACCAGGTTCACCGCGTAAAACATGAAGATGGCCTGAGGGCAGTTGGGCATGGCGATGGTCACCTTGTCGCCCTCGCGCACGCCGATGGTCTTGAGGGCCTTGGCGCACTGCTCCACCTGCTGGATCAGCCGGCGGTAGGTGGTGGGGCTGCCCATGAAGTCAAACGCCACATTATCGGGGTACTGGTCGGCGATCTTCTTCACGGCTTCAAACATGGAGCCTTCAAAATAATCCAGATGCATGGGCAGACCGCCCAGATGGCCGGCCCAGGGGGTCTTTGCGGTAATTTCACTCATCAATATTCAACCTCTTCATTCAGCGGCAGTTCCGGCCGTCCGTTTTTTCCCGGAAGCCTGCGGAAAAGACGCATGGTTTTGGAATCGTTACAGCCATCAGCCGGATGTTTTTCCACAGGCCGATGCAAACTTGCCAAAACAGTATACACCCTTTTTTTCGCTTGAGCATCTTTTTTTGAAAAATAATAAAAAGATTTTAAGGTTTAACGCAGGGCCAGACTGTTGTTGAGAAGGGTGCTGCTGTACAAAAACAGTACATCCTGGGCCCCGAAATCCACAAAACGGTCCAGCGCGGCGCTCTGCACATAGCGGATATCCACCAGCGTGATTTTGGCGTAGGCGCCTGCAAGCAGGGGAGCAAGGGAACTGGCATAGGAATCCCGGAAGATAATCAGCTCCCGGCCGGTTTCGGCCTTGGGATTTTCTATGATGATGACAGGCTGGGCGCCGGACAGAAACAGCTCATAGGGGTCACGCCCCTGACCCTTGTCCATGTCGTACATGGGCAGCGCCTCTGCTTTGCCGCTGCCGTAGCCCGTGACGGTGCAGCCGTCCATGGCGTCACAGGTCAGGTAGACCAGGGTATCTGGACTGACCGGCAGGGCGGACTGCCCGCTGTACACCCCATAAAAGGGTGTGTCCAGGCTGTTCTCCTGATATTCTGCCTGGGGAAGCTCCGCGCCCATGGCCCCGGCAATCCTTTCCGCCACCGGCAGCAGCCGCTCCTGCCGCCAGTGGCTGTCGGTGCGATAGTAATCCTCCAGAGACAGAACAGAAAGCAGGTCGATATATTCCATATAGTCCGCCTTTTCCCGCACAGCGGACACAAGGGCATCAAAGTCATAAGACAGCCGCCCGCTCGGCCCGGCCAGAAAAACATTCTTGTCCGGGATGACGGCAAGATAAATATTCATGTCCTTCCCGGCCAGATAAGTGTCATACAGATAGCGGAAACGCTCCGCCGCGTGGTCCAGCATCTTTTCGTTCAGGGGATAGTCAAGCTTTGAAAGATGGCCCTCCGCAAGATACAGGCCGTTGTTGTCCAGCTTGCCCAGAGCATAGGTCTCCGTCAGGGCTTTCAGACCGCGAAAGCCCTCCCGGAGCGGGAACTGGTCCTGAACGTAAGTCTCAAAATCCTCCGCAAAAGCGCCGGACAGGAGGTTTTCGGCGCTGAGTTCCGGCATGGTGGCCAGCTTCCGGCGTTCACTTTGGGAAAATTCCCGGTCAGGCAGGAGCAGGCCGCAGAGGAAACCGGCCAGCAGCGCCCCTGCCATCAGAACGGCCAGCAGGATATTTTTCGTTTTTAAGCCCATAAGCCGCCCTCCTCAGAAACGGAAATACAAAAAGGGGTTGAAGGAGCCGTCCACCAGATAGGCAGTGGAGAGCGCCAGGATCAAAAGCAGCGCCGGGACCTCCAGCAGGTTCCGCAGCTTTTCACCGCCCGGCCTGCCGCCCAGGCGCTGAAGCAGAAGCCTGGGCAGGGGCGTGGCGCCGATCACGCCGATAAGGAGCAAAAGCGCGTAGCTTTTCAGATAATACAAAAACTCTGCCGACAGCAACGGCAGTCCCCCGGCGCCGAACAGGGAGCCCAGAGAGGACAAAGCCTGGCCCATGTTCTCCGCACTGAAGATGATGAAGCTGAGCATCACGGTGAAAAGCACATAGACCCGGCCCAGAACAGGGGCCTTTTCCAGCCGTCTCAGCAGCCAAAGCTTTTCGAGGATCAGAAAGACCGCGAAAAACAGGCCCCAGACGAGGAAATTCCAGGCGGCCCCGTGCCAGAAGCCGGTGAGCAGCCAGACTACCAGAATGTTCAGCAGCCAGCGGGGCTTGGACACCCGGTTTCCGCCCATGGGGATGTACACATAGTCCCGAAACCAGGAGCCCAGGGAGATATGCCAGCGCCGCCAGAACTCGGTGACGCTGCGGGAGATGTAGGGATAGTTGAAGTTTTCCGGAAAATCAAAGCCGAACAGCTTCCCCAGGCCGATGGCCATATCGCTGTAGCCGGAGAAGTCGAAGTAGATGTGCAGCATGTTGGCGATGGCATAGAGCCAGAAGAACAGGACGGACTTGTCCTGAGAGACGCGGAAAATCTCACAGAGCTGGCCCAGGGTGTTGGCGATGAGCACCTTTTTGCCCAGCCCCAGCGTGAAGCGGCGGATACCCAATGCCGCCTTGTCCCAGCTGTGCTCCCGGGAGGAGAGCTGCTCCGCGATCTGGGAATAGCGCACGATGGGGCCGGCGATCAGCTGGGGAAAGAGGGAGATATAGGCCGCAAGGTCGATAAAGCTCCTCTGGGCGGGGACGCCCCGGTACACATCCACGGTGTAGCTGATGAGCTGGAAGGTATAAAAGCTGATGCCGATGGGCAGGGCGATTCTGAGCAGGGGAATGGACAGACCGGTGACAGCGTTGAAATTTTGAATAAAAAAGTCCGCGTACTTGAAAAAGCCCAGTATGGCGGCGCTGATGCTTACCGACAAAAGGAGAAACAGCCGGGACAGCCGCCTTCCCCGGTACCGCGCAATGAGCAGGGCGAACAGGTAGCCGCAGAGGATGGCCAGGAGCATGAGCAGCACATACTTTGGCTCGCCCCAGGCGTAGAAAAACAGGCTGGAAAGCAGCAGAACACTGTTTTTCCACTTTTTCGGGGCCAAAAAATAGATAATCAGCACACAGGGCAGAAAATAATACAGAAAACTGAGGCTGGAAAACAGCAAGACAAGCCCTCCCACAGACAGAAATACAGGCGCGGATTTACCGCGCCTGTTAAAGGTTTACATTGCGTTCACGCGGGACACATGACGAAGAACACGGTGTTCCCCACATGCTCGGCAATGGTCTCGTCCGCCTCGGTGCAGATGTTCCACCGGGGGTCGGCGTTGTCCTTTAAGGTCTGGACAAAGGCCTCCGCGTCCGCGCCCTCATCCAGCACAAAGACATAGCCCACAAAGGGGATGGTGCCGATCATGGGGGCGAACATAGCGCCCTGGGCAAAGCCGGTGATCTCCGTATTGCCAAAGCCGGTGAGGAGGCCCTGTTCAACAGGCACAGCGTCGCCGCTAAACTCGATCACCGGGTTTTCCAGCAGCGCCTTTGCCAGCTCCTCCGCGCCGATATCCGGCTCTGCGTTCACCCGGTCGGTAAAGTCCTGCAGCAGGGCCTGCCCCATGCTCTCCCCGGCGGGCGTCTCAGAGGGGACGGCGGAGGGGGTGGGCGTCTCGTGGACAGGGGGCTCAGTGGCCGCCGGGGCGCTGCTGCCGCAGGCGCAGAGGGAGAGAAGAAGTGTGGCCGCGATGAGAATGCTGAAAAGTTTTTTCATGGTGTTTCCTTTCCTTCCAGAAGGGCTTCCCGCTGCTCCGCGCTCAGATCCAGAATAGCGAAAAGCCGGTCTGTCATGTAGTTTTCATAGTCAAAGAGGTTGATATATTCCCGCAGCGCATCCACGCTGGTATACCAGGAATTGAGACTTAAGCCCCAGCGCTCCCTTTCCCGGGGAACTTCCGGCTCGATCAGGGCCTGCATTTCGTCGATCTTGGCCAGCACATGGGCGTTGGAGAGGGTGCTCTGGCAGACCTCAACGCAGCGCCGGGCGAGAGCCATGCAAAACTCCTCGTTTTCAAGGAGCGCGTTGATGAGCGGGGCGATCTGCACGGTGCGGGTGGGATAGATGGTGTTGTCAAAGCAGTTGCCGGTCCAGCGGAAGGTCCAGTCCAGATCATAGAAGGCGATCTGCCATTTGCCGCCGTTTTCACTGGTCCGGAAGTAGCGCATGTTGCCGTTGATGTCGGAATTGGCGCAGTAGGCCTCCAGAATGATCCAGTCGATCAGGCTGTCCACATCGAACAGGGAGCAGAAGTGCCGGTAATTTTCCTCCAGGGCCATGTCATTTTCAAAACAGAACCGGAAAACCTCCTGATACAAGTCGGAATCCCTGCTGATCGAGGAGCGGAGCATGGTGACGCTGTCCTTGCTGCTGCCGGTGTGGGAGGCGTAGTACTGGCGGGTGAAATCCTCCTTCAGGCAGTATATGCCCCAGTATTGGCCGTTGATATACAGAACGCAGTATTTGCTCTCCTGGGTCACCACATGGTCGGTCATCTCCAGACAGAGGTCCTGGAAAAGCTCGTTTCGGATAATGGCGCGGGTATAGTCCTGCCCGGCCCGGATGGACAGAGAGGAGTAGAGGTCGATGCCGCTGCCGAACACGTCGTATTCCAGCTCCCCGTCGCCGTAGCAGCCCCGGAAGGCCACGCCCATGCTCTTTTTGGGCAGGCCCAGGCTGGTCCAGCCCTTCATGCTGACGCCGCAGGCAATGGTAAAGCCTTCGCCGTTTTCATAGAGAGACAGGCTGGCCGGGAGCTCCTCATATTTCGTCCCGTTGGTGTATATGGCGTTAAACCGGCGGCGGTTGTCGGTGACAAGGCTCAGCACCGGCAGGGTATGGCCCTCATTGACAATATAGCTCAAGGTAAGCACCCGGCTGGGCACGGCGTTTTCTTCCACCGCGATGGCCCGGATCACTGTGGTCTTGCTGATGGTGATGGGACCGTCATACACCCGGCTGTTTACCGTGGGTACGCTGCCGTCTGTGGTATAATAGACGGTGCCGGGAGAATAAAGTTCCACGCTCAGCGATTCAATATTGTCATACACCCCGTCCGGGGTCACTGCCTCCGGCTTTTCGGAGACAAAGCGGGCCCCGCCGGAATTATCCCAGCCGGGGCTGGGCTGGCGGAAATAGAAGAAGCCTGCCTGACCCGCAAGGCGGCCCATGCTGCCGTCAACCGGCATGTCGTGGAGATAAACATAGTCCGCAATGCCCTTTTCGGTGCAGAGGAACAGGTCCTCCTCATTGGCGTCCAGGGAAAAACCGCTGCGGGTGGCGTCGGTGATGTCGTTGGTGCAGTAGACAATAGTTGTTTCGCCCGGCGCAAGGCTGATCTCCGGCAGCTGCCATTGAAAATAGTCGTCCTCGTCGTCACTGAGCCAGTAGTCCGAGAGCAGGACCGGGCTGTCGGAGATGTTTTTCAGCTCCACCCAGTCGCAATAGCTGCCGATGTCCTGCTGATACAGCCAGGACTGATTCGCCGCCATCACTTCGTTAAGGACAAGAGGGCTGCCTGATGTCTGCCCCTTACAGTATTCCTCATATCCGTCCCGGGTATTCACTTGACCGGGCGTGGCCCAGTTTGTTTCCGTGACCCCGCCGTTTTCATCCCGAATGAGGGAATGATTTGCCGTGTCGGTGTCACAGAGCAGACTGTCTGCAAGAAGCCCAAAGGGCGTATACAGGCAGACAGTCTCCCCCTGGGACAGGGAGAAATCCACATGGACCTCCCCATCGGAAGAGGGTTTCCCGTCAGCCAGGATCAGCAGCCGCTGGCCCGGCTCAAGGATCAGCTCTTGCAGGGCGCAGCCGTAAGTTTCTTCCCCGTCGGACAGATACCAGCCGCCGAGATTTACCGCCGCCCCGGAGATATTTTCCAGCTCGATCCAGTCAGGGAAAGAGCCGTCCGCCGCCTGAAAGACACTGCGGTTTTTCCCCATGATCTCGGAGATGCGCAGACTGTCAGCCTCCCCGGCGGGGAGACTGCGCAGATATTCCTGCCGCCCGGCATCATCGTTTGCAAAGCCGGGGGTGGGCGCTTCGCTGACAGCCAGACCTTCCTCTGTGCGCACCAGAGACTTGCCCGCCTCAGCGGGTAAAAGGGTGACGCTGTCCAAAAGCCGGCCGCTGCTGCTCATAAGCGACAGGGTCTCCCCGCCAGATTCAGACAGGGAGAAGGGCGCGGAACAGGCCCCGCCGCATTCGCCGCCGAAATGGACAAGGATATAGTCCCCGGCGGGAAGTACGCTGCCTTCGGGGAACACATAGGACTCACCGTTGCCCAGAGTGAGGGAAAAGCCGGAAATGTCCGTATCTTGCTCATAATCGTTGTAAAGCTCCGCCCATGAACACAGACCGCTGCCTCCGGGGCAGATGAAGGTCCGCGCGGAGACCTCAGTCACCGAGAGACAGTCCTCCTGTTTCCTGACGGACTGCAGCCTGTACAGCGCAAAAACGGCAAGTCCCAGCAGGAGAAGCACGGCCGCCGCGGCAATCAGGATGGTGATGAGCTTTTTCCTGTTTTTCACAAAGACCTCCGGGGAAAATAAAAATCTGTGTAAAATCGACGTAAAACAACAGCAAAGCTGTTGATGTGATTTTACCAGTTTGTGGATTGGATATCAATATATAAAATTGACATGAAGGGGAAAATAATTTATAATAACTCGATTTTAATTATAAAAAGATATAATAGGATGGTCAGCTTGACGTATATGGGGCGGATAGGGCCTCAAACAGCGGCTTTGCAGTTGACGGGACGGAGAGAAAAAGGTAAAATACACATGGCTTGATCTGATCCGGAGGGAACCATGGAAGAACTGCGCTTTTCAGACGCCGGGCGTCTTTACCATGCATATATTATTTCCGCAGCCTCCCGGGAGGAGGGCCTGCGCCGGGCGCGGACCCTGGCGGCCGCCGCGGTGTGCACAGGCGAAGGGCCGGTGCCCTGCGGGAAATGCCGTGCCTGCCGGAAGGCGGAGAGCGGCATCCATCCGGACATCACCACCATCCGCCGTCAGACTGACGACAAGGGGAAACAAAGACGGGAGATCACCGTGGACCAGGTCTGCTGGATGATCGGAGACGCCTATGTTCTGCCCAACGAGGCGGCGCGGAAGGTCTATATCATCGAAGAAGCGGAAGCCATGAACCCGGCGGCCCAGAACAAGGCGCTGAAGCTGCTGGAGGAGCCGCCCAAGGGCGTCATCTTCCTGCTGTGCACGGTAAATCCCGAGAAGCTCTTGCCCACTGTGCGCTCCCGCTGCGCGGAACTGAAATGCAATGTGGGAATGGCGGAAAGGGACGAGGAGGCCGACAAGCTGGCCGCCGCCTATGTCAAAACCATTTCCGGCGGAGACCGGGCGAAGCTGCTGCGCTGGTGCATGGAAAACGAGGGCATGGACAACCGGAGCGCCTTGGCGTTTGTGGACAGCACGCAGACCCTTCTGGCCGATATGCTCTGCGGCAGAAAGCCCCGCCTGGGATTGACGGAGGAGAGCATTGCGGAGCTGATCCGGCTCATGGAGCGCTGCGGGAGCTATCTCAAAGCCAACACAGGCATAAAACATATATTTGGACTGCTGGCGGTGGATCCGCCGCTGGGCAGCGGAAACAGAGGAAAAGACAGTTGATCGACGTAGTAAGTATTAAATTTAAAAACCGGGGCAAGTGCTATTTCTTTGACCCCAACGGCCTTGACATTAAAACCGGCGACACCGTGATCGTGGAGACATCCAAGGGTCTGGAGATCGCAGACTGCAGCCGGGGCAATCACCCCGTGGAGGAGACCGCGGTGGTGCAGCCGCTGCGCCCGGTGGTGCGCATTGCCACCCGGGATGATCTGCGCGTGGCGGAGATCAATAAGCAGCGGGAAAAGGAAGCCTTCCAGATCTGCCAGAAGAAGATCGCCGAGCATGGGCTGGATATGAAGCTGGTGGATGTGGAGTGCAATTTTGAGGGGAACAAGACCATGTTCTTCTTCACCTCCGACGGGCGCGTGGACTTCCGCGAGCTGGTGAAGGACCTGGCGGGCATCTTCCGCAACCGCATCGAGCTGCGGCAGATCGGCGTCAGAGACGAGGCGAAGATGATCGGCGGCCTGGGCATCTGCGGACGGCCCTATTGCTGCAATCAGTTTCTGGACGAGTTCCAGCCGGTGTCCACCAAGATGGCTAAGGTGCAGTCCCTGTCCCTCAACCCCGCCAAGATCTCCGGCAGCTGCGGACGGCTGATGTGCTGCCTGCGCTATGAGCAGGAGGCCTATGAGGACCTGGTGAAGAAGGTCCCCAAGCAGGGCGCGTTCGTGGAGACCAAGGACGGCTACGGCACCGCGGTGCAGGTGAATCTCCTGCGCCAGACGGTGAAGGTGAAGCTGGATAACGACACCGACGACACGCTCCGCCTTTTCAAGGCAAACGAGCTTGCCGCCGTTCCCGGCGGACGGCCCAAGGACGGGGAGACCCCGCCTTCGGTGCTGAAATATGTACCCGAACCGGAGGAAGAGGAGACCGAGGATGAGTGGGCGCTGCCCGTTTTCGTGACCCCCGAGGTACAGACGGAGCCGCCCAAAAAGGAAGAGCCGGAGAAGAAAAAATCCTCCCGTAACCGCCGGAACCGGGGAAATAAGCCCAAGGCCGAGCAGGAGGGCCAGAAGAAAAAGGAACAGCCCAAGGGCGAGCGGCAGGAAAGCCAGAAGAAAAAAGAGCAGCCCAAAGGTGACCGGCAGCAGCCCCGCAAGCAGCAGTCCCGCCGGACGGAGGAGAAAAAGAACCCCCAGGCGGATAAGCCGGAGAACGCCGAAAACAAAAAGCCCCGCCGCCGGGGCGGCAAGGCCACGGTAAAGCCCGTGAAGGTGGACGCAAAGCCCCAGAGCGGGGAGAACCAGCCGGCCCAGCCCAGGGAGAACGCTCCGAAGGAGCAGGGGGCGCACAAAAACAACCGGCGCCGCCGCTACAATAACAACAAGCCCAAGGCAAAGACCGGCGAGGGAAATAAACAACAATGATGAAAAGCCATGGCCGATCCGGCCATGGCTTAACAGCGTTAAACTAATTCTTGATTAAAAGATTTAATCAGCGGCGCAGGGATATTGGTGCAAGACAAGGCAGAGGAACGCTGCCATACTTTGTGTATGGCAAGTGACGATAACGCTGTATTGCGCCAATAGACCAAGCTGATATTGAAGATTTTAATTAAGAATTAGTATGAGGAGATACGGGATATGATTGCCACACACGACCATGAGAGAATGACAGAGGGCTCCATCGGCGGGAAAATGATCCGTTTTGCGGTGCCGCTGTTTATCGGCAACCTGTTTCAGCAGCTGTATAACACGGCGGACGCCCTGATCGTGGGAAACATGCTGGGAAACGACGCCCTGGCGGCAGTCAGTGCCACCGGCACACTGGTTTTCCTGCTCATCAGCTTTTTCGGCGGGGTCTCCGCCGGCGCGGGCGTGGTCATTTCCCGCTACTTCGGCGCCAAGGAGCCGGAGAAGATGCAGCGGGCCATACATACGGACCTGGCTTTTGATCTGGCCTCCGGCCTTTTCCTCACAGTGGTGGGTACAACGCTGACGCCCTTCATCCTGCGCCTCATGGGCACACCGGAGGACGTGATGGACCGGGCGGTGCTGTATGTGCGGGTCTATTTTGCGGGCAGTCTGGGCCTGACGCTGTATAACAGCTGCCGGGGCATCATGCAGGCCGTGGGGGACAGCAGGCACCCGCTGCAATATCTGATCATCTCCTCGGTCACCAATGTGATTTTGGATATCGTGTTTATCGCGGTGTTTCACATGGATGTGGACGGCGCGGCCTATGCCACCATCCTGTCCCAATTCCTCAGCGTGTTCCTCTGCCTGGGCCGGCTGATGCGCAGCGATGAAGAGCACCGGGTACACCTGAAAAAGATCGGCTTTGACTGGGAGATGCTCAAGCTGATCATCAGCTACGGCCTGCCCTCCGGCCTTCAGAATTCGGTCATCGCCATTGCCAATGTGGTGGTGCAGTCCAACATCAACGCCTTCGGAAAGATGGCTGTGTCCGGCTGCGGGGCCTATTCCAAGATCGAGGGATTTGCCTTTTTGCCCATCACATGCTTTACCATTGCCCTGACCACCTTCGTGGGCCAGAACCTGGGCGCGAAGGAGTATGAGCGGGCAAAAAAGGGCGCCCGCTTCGGCATTCTCTGCGCCATACTGCTGGCGGAGCTCATCGGCGTGGCGATGTATATCACGGCGCCCTGGCTGATCAGAGCCTTTACCGCGGAGCCGGAGGCCATCGCCTTCGGCGTGGACAAGTGCAGGATCTGTGCCCTGTTTTTCTGCCTGCTGGCCGCGTCCCACAGCCTGTCCGCCGTACTGCGCGGCGCGGGCCGGGCGGTCATCCCCATGATCGCCATGCTCAGCTTTTGGTGCGTGGTGAGAGTGCTGTTTTTGCAGATCACGGTGCCCATCTTCCATACCATCGCTGTAGTGAACTGGGTCTACCCGCTGACCTGGAGCCTGAGTACCATTTTCCTGACCATATATTATTTCCGGGCCGACTGGGTGCACAGCTTTGAAAAAAGAGGCTGAAAGGCTTGTAAAACAGGGAATTATCCGTTATAATTTCAAAAAAACGGGCAGGGAGAGAGAATATGGCAATTGTTGTGGTAGGCAATGTCTTTGTGGATATCAAGGGCTTTCCCGATGATCTGTACATCCCCACCGGCCGCAACGCCGGGCGGGTGGAGATCGTGCACGGCGGCGTGGGCCGCAATGTGGTGGAGGATATCGCCAATGTGGAGCTCCGGCCGGTCTTTGTCAGCATGGTGGACGACAGCGCCGAGGGCGAGGGCGTGCTGCGCAAGCTGAAAAACCACAAGGTCAATACCGACTATGTGGCGGTGACGCCGGACGGCATGGGCATGTGGCTGGCGGTGTTCAACCAGTACGGGGACGTGGCCGGTTCCATCTCCAAGCGGCCCAATATGGAGCCGCTGAGAAGGCTGCTGGAGGAAAAAGGGGACGAGATCTTCAAGGACGCGGATAGCATCGTGCTGGAGATCGACCTGGACAAGGACATCGTCAAGCTCGTGTTCAAATACGCGGAGAAGTACGGCAAAAAAGTCTATGCCGTGGTGGCCAACATGGGCATTGCCTCCCAGCGCCGGGATTTTCTCCAGTCTATCGACTGCTTTGTGTGCAACGCCCTGGAAGCAGGCATCCTTTTTGTATCCGATTTCTCGGAAATGGGCCCGGAGGAGCTGTGCGAGGCTCTGTCCGAGCGGGTGACCAGCGCCCGGATCCCCTCCATGGTGGTGACCATGGGCAGCCGGGGCGCGGTCTATGCCGACATGAACGGCGGCAAGGGCTTCTGCCCGGCGGAAAAAGTGAAGGTCCGGGATACCACGGGCGCGGGAGACGCCTTCTGCGCCGGGGTGGCCATCGGCCTGACCTACGGCAAGAGCATGAGCGAGGCGGTGGAGATCGGCACCCGCCTGGCCGCCTCCGTCATCACAGTGTCGGAAAATGTGTGCCCCCGTTTCCTGCCCCAGGAGCTGGGACTGGATATAGCAGTGGAAGAATAACAAAATAGTATATTCACCGCCCTCCGGAAGCCCGGAGGGCGGTGAGACTGTAGACAAAGCCCTCATCATTTTCGGCCCGCAGGCCGAAAACAAATTCAAATCCGTTTTTCCCGGCGGCGTGTACGTCGGGAAAAACACTTTGCGCGTAGAGAGTGCATTTTTGTATGCCGCAGGCGTACAAAAATGCGCGGTTCGAAGCGAATCCCCTTCGTCGGCAAAGTCATTTTGACTTTGTCGACGATTTGACCGCCCTCCGGAAGCCCGGAGGGCGGTTTTTCATTGGGCGAAACCACCAAAATCAGTCAGCAATTTTGTTCAGCTATCCAAAAATGAAATTGATTCGACCCTTTATTGTTGACTTTGTTGTGCAAGATTGGTAATATCATAAACGTAAGGAACTGAAAACGTTACCGGTATCGTTGCCGGGAACGATTTCTCCGGCGTATCGCCGCAGTTTCCGTATTTTTCAGAACAGGGTATATCAGTGTGACGATCAAGGATATCGCCAGTGCATGCGGCGTCAGCGTGAGCACGGTGTCAAGAGTATTGAATAATCGGCCCGACGTCAGCGAGGAAGTGCGGCAGCGCGTCCTGGCGGCGGTGGAGGCCAAGGGCTATATCCCCAACAACAGCGCCCGGGATCTGGTGCGCAGCCGCTCAGACGCCATCGGCGTGATCGTGAGAGGCACGGGGAACCTGTTCTTCGCGGAAATGCTGAAAACCGTGTCCAGGGAGATCGAGAGCAAGGGCTACACCATGGTGCTCCAGTTTATCGACTCGGCCGCGGACGAGGTGAAGGCGGGGGCCATTCTGGAACGGGAGAAAAAGCTGAGAGGGCTGATCTTACTGGGCGGCCGCTTTGACTACACCCCGGCGGAGCTGGCGCTGGTGGGCGTGCCCTATGTCTGCTGCTCCTATACCAACTGCTTCGGTTCCCTTCGGGAGGAGGACTACTCCTCTGTCTCCATAGACGACTTCCGCACGGCCTACACGGCGGTGGAAGAGCTGATCAAGCTGGGACACAGGCGTATTGCCGCCCTGGTCCCCGGCTGCAGCGACCGCTCCATCAGCGAGCTGAGGTATAACGGTTATCGCGCCGCCCTCCGGGATAACGGCATCGATTTTGATCCCGCGCTGCTGGTGGAGACCGGCGGCTTTGAAATGCCGGAGACCTATGAGGGGATGTCGGCGCTGATCGAAAAAGGCGCGGATTTCAGCGCGGCGTTCACCCTGTCGGACACTACGGCCCTGGCTGCCATCAAGGCGCTGAACGACCACGGCAGAAGGGTGCCGGAGGACTGCTCTGTGATCGCCATCGACGGCCTGCGGGTCTCTGAGTATGTGAACCCCACCCTGACCACCATGGTCCAGCCGGCGGAGGATATGGGCAGACAGAGTGTACAGATCCTGACTGATGTGCTGGAGAAGGGCGCGGCCACCCGGCATCTGAGACTGGAGGCCAGGCTCCGGCCCGGCGCCTCCGTAAAGCAATTTTGATTTTCCGGCCTGACGGCCTGAAGATACCACCTCAAATGAGGAAAATTTTTTATAAGGAGATCGTAACAAATGAAAAAGATTCTCGCACTTGTTCTCTGTCTTGCAATGGTATTCGCCCTTTGCGCATGCGGCGGATCCTCTGCTCCCGCAGAGAGCGCAGCTCCCGCAGAGAGCGCAGCTCCCGCCGAGGAGAGCGCTGCCCCCGCTGAGGAGAGCGCAGCTCCCGCAGGCTCCGTCTACTGGCTGAACTTCAAGCCCGAATCCGACGACGCTCTGCAGCAGATCGCCGCAATGTACACCGAAGAGACCGGCGTTCCCGTAAAGGTCGTCACCGCCGCTTCCGGTACCTACAACCAGACCCTCACCTCCGAGATGGACAAGACCGATGCTCCCACCCTGTTCGTGGTCGGCAACTCCGCCGCTGTGGACACCTGGGGCGAGTACTGCTTTGACCTGACCGGCACCCCCGTGGCTGACGAGCTGAGCACCGACGCATACATGCTCTATGACGCTGACGGCAAGCTCTGCTCCATCGGCTACTGCTACGAGTGCTACGGCATCATCGTCAACAAGACCCTGCTTGAGGAAGCAGGCCACTCCATCGACGAGATCACCAACTTTGATTCCCTGAAGGCTGTTGTGGAAGACATCACCGCCCGCAAGGACGAGCTGGGCTTCTCCGCCTTCACCTCCGCAGGCATGGACGGCGGCTCCTCCTGGCGCTTCACCGGCCACGTTGCCAACCTGGAGTACTACTATGAGTCCGTGGACGATCCCGCAGCCTGGGAGCAGTGCCCCGCTGAGCTGACCGGCGCTTACATGGACAACTACCGCAACCTCCTCGAGCTGATGTTCGCCAACTCCACCGTGGACCGCGGCGAGCTGGCCACCGGCGGCTTTGACGCCAATGCTGAGTTTGCCAACGGCGAGGCCGTCTTCTATGTCAACGGCAACTGGGAGTGGTCCAGCCTGGCTGAAAAGGGCATGACCGCCGACCAGCTGGCCATGATCCCCTACTACTGCGGTGTTGAAGGCGAAGAGAAGGCTGCCCTCAACTGCGGCACCGAGAACTACTGGGCCGTCAACTGCGATGCTGCCGATGAAGACATCCAGGCCACTCTGGACTTCATGTACTGGCTGGTGACCGATCCCGAGGCTTCCGAGCTGGCCGTGGGCACCTTCGGTGTTATGCCTTACAAGCAGGCTGCTGAGTCCTCCAACCCCTTCTTCGTGGACGCCAACAACTACCTGGCACAGGGCAACTACAACATGTGGTGGGCAACCAACTACCAGCCCAATGTTGACGCTTACCGCGAGGCTCTGGTTTCCGCCATCAACGGCTACAACGCCAATCCCTGCGACGACACCTGGGCAACTGTTGTGACCGCTTTCGTTGACGGCTGGGCCGTGCAGTATCAGGCCGCACAGGGCTGATCCCCTGACGGAAAGAGCTGTTAAAAAACAGTAAAATGGAAGCAGGGCGAGCTTAACGCTCGCCCTGTTTGTAAATAGATAGGATTTCTGCCGCTGCATGAGGCGGCAGGGGTGAACAAAAAAATGAAAACAGGAGATGAGGATCAATGAAAGGAAGCGGTAACGGAGCTTCGGTGAACAGCGTTTTGCTGCGCAGATCCATCAGGCGCTGGTTCCCGGTATTCCTGCTGCCCATGGTGGCAGCTTTCTGCATCGGTTTTGTATGGCCGTTCCTCCAAGGCTTGTTTTTGTCCTTCTGCAAATTCAAGACCACCAGCAAATGGTCCTGGGTGGGCTTCAGCAACTATGTCAAAGCCATTCAGGATGACAGCTTTATGTATTCCTTTGGCTACACGGCCATATTTGCCCTGATCTCGCTGGTACTGATCAATGTGCTGGCCTTTGCCGTGGCCTATGCGCTGACCCAGAAGATCAAGGGCTCCAACCTGTTCCGCACGGTATTCTTCATGCCGAACCTGATCGGCGGCATCGTGCTGGGCTACATCTGGAGCATGATCTTTGACGGCTTCCTCAGCCGCTACGGCACCTCCATCGTGGTCAACACCACCTGGGGCTTCTGGGGATTGATCATCCTGATGTGCTGGCAGCAGATCGGCTATATGATGATTATTTACATCGCCGGTTTGCAGGCGGTACCGGAGGACATGCTGGAGGCGGCCAGAATTGACGGCGCCAACGGCTGGCAGACCCTGTTCAAGGTCACCATCCCCAACGTGATGCCCTCCATCACCATCTGCATGTTCCTGACCCTGACCAACGGCTTCAAGCTCTTTGACCAGAACCTGGCCCTTACCGGCGGCCAGCCCTATATCATCAACCCTGACGGTACTTCCATCCATACCACGGAGATGCTGGCCCTGAACATCTATAACACCTTCTACGGCCAGGCCTCCAACTCCCGAGGCGTCGCACAGGCAAAGGCTGTGCTGTTCTTCATCCTTGTCGCGGCCATCGGCCTGATCCAGCTGCGCTCTACCCGCCAGAAGGAGGTACAACAGTAATGAACAATACGCTCCATAAGAAAAAATACGGAAAGACTCTGCTGAGCATCTTTTTCGCCATCGTGTGTATTCTGTATGTGCTGCCTGTGGTCATGGTGGCCATTAACTCCTTCAAGCTCAACACCTTTGTCAAAACCGACACCTTTGCCCTGCCCAATGAGGACAGCTATGCCGGCTGGGCTAACTTTGTCAAGGGCATGACCTTCGGCAACTACCCCTTCTATAAGTCCGTGCTGTACAGCCTGGTCATCACCCTGCTGTCCACGGCGCTGATCGTGATCTGCACCTCCATGGCGGCCTGGTATATCGCCCGCGTCAATTCCCGTTTCTGCCGCATCGTGTACTTTGCCTGCGTGTTCTCCATGGTCGTTCCCTTCCAGATGGTCATGTTCACCCTGTCCAAGACGGCGGACGTCCTGAAGCTGAACACCCCCTGGACCATCCCCATCATCTACCTGGGCTTTGGCGCAGGACTTGCGGTGTTCATGTTCACCGGCTTTGTCAAGAGCATTCCCCTTGAGATCGAGGAAGCTGCCGCCATTGACGGCTGCGGCCCCCTGCGCACCTATTTCAGCGTGGTATTCCCCATGCTCAGGCCGACCATGATCTCCGTTTCCATTCTGGAGATCATGTGGGTCTGGAACGACTACCTCCTGCCTTATCTGGTACTGGATATCAACGAATACAGGACCATCCCCATCCATATCCAGTATCTGAAGGGAAGCTACGGCACGGTGGACCTGGGCGCCACCATGGCGCTGATCCTGCTGAGCATTATCCCCGTTATTGTGTTCTACCTGACCTGCCAGAAGCATATCATTAAAGGTGTGGCAGCTGGCGCGGTCAAAGGCTGAGCAAAAGCAAAACTAAGAAGAAACGAGTTGATTTAACATGGAAAGAAGCAGCGGTATTCTTATGCCCATGAGCTCCCTGCCCTCCAATTACGGAATCGGCACCCTGGGAAAAAGCGCGTATAAATTTGTGGACTTTCTCAAGGCCGCGGGTCAGAAATACTGGCAGCTCCTGCCCCTTGGCCCCACCAGCTACGGGGACAGCCCCTATTCCGCCTTCTCCAGCTTCGCGGGCAACCCCTACTTTATCGACCTTGACATGCTGATCAAGGACGGCCTGCTGAAAGCCGATGAGGTAAAGAACCTGAATTGGGGCGACGATGCGGCCAAAGTGGATTACGGCCGGATCTACCAGCTCCGCTTCCCGGTGCTCCGCCTGGCTTACGCCAGAGGGGCGGAAAAGTATGCGCATGAGATTGCCGCGTTCCGGAAAGAGAACGCCGGCTGGCTGGAAAATTACGCCCTGTTCATGGCGGTGAAGGCCCACTTCAATATGGTCAGCTGGATCCAGTGGCCTGACGAGGATATCCGGCTCCGCCGCCTTGAGGCCATGGCGAAATACGGCCGGGAGCTCAAGGACGATGTGGATTTCTATGTTTTCCTCCAGTATCTGTTCTATAAGCAGTGGGACGCATTGAAGGCTTACGCGGCCGAGAAAGGCATCAGCTTCATCGGCGACGTGCCCATCTATGTGGCCATGGACTCCGCCGACGTGTGGAGCGAGCCCCAGTTTTTCCAGCTGGACGAGAAAAACCTGCCCAAGGCTGTGGCAGGCGTTCCGCCCGATGCCTTTACCGAGGACGGCCAGCTCTGGGGCAACCCGCTGTATGACTGGGGCCGCATGGCCCAGGATGGCTTCGGCTGGTGGATCCGCCGTATCGGCGGGGCGAAAAAGCTCTTTGACGTGATCCGTATCGACCATTTCCGGGGCTTTGACAGCTACTGGTCCGTGCCTTCCGACGCGACCACTGCCAAAATCGGCGAATGGCTCCCCGGCCCGGGCATGAACCTGGTGGGTGTGCTCACCTCCTGGTTCCGGGATGTGAAATACATTGCGGAGGATCTGGGCTACATCACCCCGGGCGTGAAGAAGCTACTGTCCGACTCCGGTCTGCCCGGAATGAAGGTGCTCCAGTTTGCCTTTGACGCCCACGGCGACTCCGACTATCTGCCCCATCGCTGCCAGTTCAACAGCGTCTGCTATATCGGCACCCACGACAACGACACCATCCAGGGCTGGCTGAAGACCATGAGCAGAAAGGACAAGAACTTTGCGGAGAAGTATATGCACATCACCCCTGACGAGGGCTGGAACTGGGGCATGATCCGCACGGGCATGTCCACCGCCTCCGACCTGTTTGTGGTGCAGATGCAGGATGTGCTGGAGCTGCCCGCGGAATGCCGCATGAACACCCCCGGCACCGCCACCGGCAACTGGCAGTGGCGCATGCTGCCCGACGCCATCGACCCGAAGCTGAGCAGAAAGATCCGGGAGTATACCGAGCGCTACGGACGCCTTCCCGAGGAGCAGAAGCCCAAAGCAAAAGACGACAAGAAAACCGAAAAGAAAGAAAAGAAATGATGAAACCGGCGCCTGCATTTGCAGGCGCCGATATTCTTCGAGAGCACGATGAATTATCCTGTTTTTTAACCCCATAGAGCAGTGAGCATGGGGATGACCTGCTTTTTCCGGGACATGACCTTGGGCAAAAACAGGTGATTGTCCTTGGGCACCACGGAGAAAGCCTGCTGCATAATATCGTCGCTGCCCACATATAACAGGTGGGAGCCTTCCAGCAGCACGTCGGTGATCATCAGGATGATAATGTCGTATTCGTTGGCCTTGCGCAGCTTTTGCATCACATCAAGGAACTCCTCACTGCGGGACATGAGATGCTCGGAGTCGTCGCAGGTGATTTGGCTGACGGCGATATTCTGCTCGGCAATGTGGAACTGCTTGTAGTCCGTGCGCAGCAGCTCCTCGGCGGTTTTGCCGTCCGCGCCGGCAAAGGAGAAGAGCCGCTTGCCCAGCTCCTCCAGAGGGACGTTGGCAATGCGGGAGAGGCGTTTGGCCATGGCGATGTCTTTCTTCGTGCAGGTGGGGGATTTGAACATGACCGTGTCGGACAGAATGGCCGACGCCATCAGCCCGGCCATTTTGGGTGAGGGCACCACGCCGTACTCCTGATACATGGAGGTGATGATGGTGTTGGTGCTGCCCACAGGTTCGTTTCTCACGCTGATGGGCTGCTTGGTCTGGATATCGGCCAGGCGGTGGTGGTCGATGATCTCCATGATCTCCACCTGATCCAGGCCGTGGACAGACTGGGAAATCTCGTTGTGGTCAACCAGCACCACCCTTTTGCGCCGGGGGCGCAGCAGGTGGAAGCGGGACAGCGTGCCCACCACATGGTCCTGTTCATCCAGAATGGGATAGCAGCGGTAGCGGCTTTTCAGAAGCACTTCGCGCACATCGTCCACATAGTCGCTGAGATGAAAGGCGACGATGTCTTTCTTTTTGCACACCCTGGCGATGGGGATGGCCTGATAGATGATCCTGGCTACCCGGCGGGCGTCCAGGGGGGTGGAGACGATGCAGGTGGGGGTCTCCCGCTCGGCCCAGCGGCTTTTGATCTCCGTCTGGCAGATGATCAGGCAGTTTATGCCCCGGTCCAGGGCGGCCTCGATGACCTCCGGCTGGTCGCCGCAGATCAGGATGCTGTCCCGGTCAATGGCACTCAGATCCTCAAAGGACTGGGGCAGGGCGATCATCACCTCGCCGGAGACGGTGTTCACATCGTTGCCGTACTCGTTGACCAGCTGCCCCTCCAGAACGCTGAGCAGGTTGAAAAGCGGCAGCACGTCGATGCGGCTGTTGTATATGGTCTGCATGTCGAAGGAGGCAATGTCACCGGCGGAGAGCATACCGTACAGCGTGCCGTCCTCGTTGACGATGGGCATGGTGGCGATCTTCCCTTCGCGCATGGTGCGCCAGGCCAGGGCCATGGTGACGGAGCAGTTCAGCTCCGGGGGCCGGTCAT
>SAMEA3663248__coassemble_205_pt1 | contig 21917 bp, 21 predicted proteins | sample SAMEA3663248__metabat2_low_PE_036 | metagenome-assembled genome bin SAMEA3663248 (sample SAMEA3663248) | pig gut metagenome | biome: pig gut; feature: pig-associated habitat; material: faeces | place: China | collected 2013 | reverse complement strand
CTGGTACTAATAGCCCGAGGGCTTGACCTACAATATGCAGGTTCAGCCTTGCTCACCTCTTCTCTGTTTAGTTTTCAGGGTACAGACCCCTGAATATAGTTGGTGTTTTTAACGGTGAGGGTCCACCTGTTCCCATTCCGAACACAGAAGTTAAGCTCACCAGTGCCGACAATACTTGTCTGGAGACGGACCGGGAAGATAGGTCAATGCCAACACAGAGCCGCTCATTTGAGCGGCTTTGCTTTTTTTGTTTACATTTTTGGATTGACTTACCTGCCCCGTTGCGGTATTATATTCAAGAGTTTTAAGCTCAATGTACAGAAAAGGAGAACAAATTAATGGCTAATAAATACGCTGGTACCAAGACCGAAAAGAACCTGTGGGAAGCTTTCGCAGGCGAGTCCCAGGCAAGAAACAAGTACACTTACTTTGCATCCGTGGCCAAGAAGGCCGGCTTTGAGCAGATCGCTGAGCTGTTCCTGAAGACCGCAGAGAACGAGAAAGAGCATGCTAAACTCTGGTTCAAGGAGCTGGGCGAGCTGGGCGACACCGCCGAGAACCTGCTCCACGCTGCTGAGGGCGAGAATTTCGAGTGGACCGATATGTATGACCGCATGGCCAAGGAAGCCGATGAGGAAGGCTTCAAGGAGCTGGCTGCCAAGTTCCGCGGCGTTGCTGCTATCGAGAAGAGCCACGAGGACAGATACCGCGCTCTGCTGAACAACGTGGAGACCAAGAAGGTCTTTGAGCGCTGCGAGGTTCAGGTTTGGGAGTGCCGTAACTGCGGCCACATCGTTGTCGGCACCAAGGCTCCTGAGATCTGCCCTGTCTGCGCACATCCCCAGAGCTACTTCGAGATCCGCAAGGAGAATTATTGATCTAAGTTACAGCGCATCAAAACAACAGCTCCTCCGTATAGTCTGATCGATTATACGGAGGAGCTTTTTATATATTTGGAAATTTGCTTTATCAGCTGTCTGTTTCCAATATACCGTATAGATACAAATCTGCCCAGTTGCCCGAATTATCTTTAACCTGGCTCCGCTGTATTCCTTCTAATTTCATGCCCAACTTTTTCATTAAATTGACTGATTTTTCTCCGTCTATCGTCTCCGCGAATATTTTATGTGCATTCAGAGCGTCAAAGGCATAGTCAATTACTGCTTTACAGGCTTCATAGGCATAACCTTGCCTCCAGTAGTTTCTGTTAAAAAACCAGCCGATCTCATACACTTTCTTTTCGGATTCCTTAAATAAAATGTAACCGATCATTTTATTGTTTTCTTTATGAACAGCCGCAACGGCAGCTTTCTTTTCTATGCAGAATCTCTGTAAAAAGTCGGTCGTTTTATCGAGAGAATACGCAGGCTCACAATGTATCATTGTTTCATCGTCACCCAAAACTTCCTGCAAATCCTTTACGTCATCCATCTGAAAATCACGAACGATCATTCTTGGGGTTTCAATATACATTTTGTACCTCATAAAATTTTTATAAATACGATGCTTTTCTCAAAAAATAATGGTAAAAAGCCAGAACAGCCCGGCAGTTACACCTGCGGCCAGAGCGGCGCTGCCAAGGGTGAGCAGCACTTTCTGGTAGGGCCGTTTTGCCACCTCCTGGGCCTTGCTGATCTCGTCCAACCGGCGGCCCTCCAGAAGGGCGACGATCTCCTTATAGCTCTGGATATCGTATTTCTTTTTCTCCTTTTCCACCCTGAAGGCAAGCCAAACAGTGAAGGCAAACAGAACAGCCGCCAGGGCAATTCCCCACATCCGAGGAAATAGGCCAGGGGCGCCCAGACCAGCAGGCTGAGGACCATCATCAGGGTAAAAACATTGCTGAGCCGGTTAAAGGCCCGAATTTCTTCCGCGTTGATTTTTTACTTCCATAAACCTTGACCTCCTGAGTAAACGCTGAATAAATCGCCTTCGGCGACTGGCGGAAAATTTCCGCCCTGATTTCGTCACTTTTTCTTGAAATACACAAAGTATTCCTGCAAAAAAGTGCCATCATCAGAACGTAAATTTTCTCGCAATCCGCTCTTGCCGATTTAATCATCGTTTACCTGAGCAGATTATAGGGCCAGAGCGGAATTTTTGTCTATCAAATGTGTTTGACATGAGCAAAAAAGCGGGGCTAACCCGAAGTACAGCCCCGCTTTTTCCTCTTTGCAGTCATTTGTTTTTCTTCGCGTAGCTGAACATCCAGATGACGATGACCACAAGGGCCACGACAACGGCAACGCCCAGAACCGCGTTAAGTAAGCTGCCCAGCAGGCTGAATGCGCCGGACACCAGCTTGATCACCAGCACCACCACGCCGATAACCACGGCCAGCGCCAGAACCCCACCCAGGATCTTTCCCCAGTTTTTCATATAAATTCTCCTTGCCCAAGTTTATTGATGACATCCGTAAAATAGAGAGGCAGAGGGGCCTCCACAATATGTTCCTCCCCACTGCGGGGATGAATAAAGCGAAGGCGCCTTGCGTGGAGGCACTGGCCCTCCAGCCCTTTATCGGGGGAAGGGGCGCCGTAGGTATAGTCCCCCAGCAGAGGGTGGCCGATGCTGGCCATGTGGACCCGGATCTGATGGGTCCGTCCAGTCTCCAGACGGCAGCGGATATGGGTATAGCCCCGATAGCGGGCGATGACCTGCCAGTGGGTCACGGCGGGCTTTGCGTTTTTACTGGTGACGGCCATGCGCTTCCGGTCGGTGGGATGGCGGCCAATGGGTGCGTCCACCGTGCCGCTGTCCTCCCGGAAATTTCCCCGGACAATGGCTTCGTACTCGCGGTAAAGGCTGTGGTCGGAGAGCTGAGCGGACAGACCCTGGTGGGCAAAGTCGTTCTTGGCCACGATCAGCAGTCCGGAAGTGTCCTTGTCGATGCGGTGGACGATACCGGGGCGCTTTTCCCCGCCGATGCCGGAGAGAGAATCCCCGCAGTGCCACAGCAGAGCGTTCACCAGCGTACCGTCCGGGTGGCCGGGGGCGGGGTGGACCACCATTCCTCTGGCCTTATTAATGACTACCAGGTCTTCATCCTCATAGACAATATCCAGAGGCAGTTCCTGGGCGATCAACGGAACATCCTCCGCTTCCGGCAGGATGATCTGAAAACAGTCCCCGGCGGCGCATTTGTAATTTTTCTTCACCGGACGGCCATGGAGGGAGACGGCGCCCTGCTCGATAAGCCGCTGTACCGCGCTGCGGGACAGGTCCTCCAAATTGCGCGCGAGGAGAGCGTCGATCCGTTCGCCGCTCTCCTCTGCTGTGATTTCGATACAATTATCGTCCATATTCTTTTTATTTGAACTCGGAAAGAATGTCTTCCAGGTCAAAGTCCAGTCCGTCAGAGGCCTTTTTGGCCGGGGCCGGCGCGGCGGCAGGCTTCTGCGGCTGGGCAGCGGCCTGGGCGGGCTGCTGAACGGGCTGCTGAACCGGCTGCTGTACCGGCTGTTGTACCGGCTGCTGCACCGGCTGCTGCACAGGGGCCTTGGGCTGCACAGGCGCGGCGGCCTGCTTCTGGGCCTCTACGCGGCTGTTGGCCCGTTCCCACTCGGCAAAGGGATCGGCAGGATCCACGGCGGGAGCCTGCTGAACCGGCGCTGCGGGGGTCTGCTGCTGGCGGGCGGCGCGGGCGGCCTTGAACTGCTCATAATCCTGTTCATACTTGGCTTGACGGGACTTGCGGGCGGACTGCTTCGGGGCGGCGTCTTCCTCTTTCTCACGGCGGCGCAGGGAACGGACAGGCACGTCCTCTTCTTCGTCGTCATCCTCGTCAAAGGCGTCTCTCCTGCGGCGGATGGGCTTTTCTTCCTTTTCGACCCGGCGGCGGGCAGGGACATCCTCCTCGTCCTCGTCATAATCATCATAATCGTCGTCATCCTCCAGACGGCGGCTCCGGGCAGAGCGTCCCTCCCCGCCGAAGAGGATATACAGGATAAAGACGAAGCAGAACACGGTGATGGCGATATCCGCCACGTTGAAGATGGGGAAGTTGAAAAACTCCACCTTGAACATGTCCTGCACATAGCCGTAGAGGATGCGGTCGATACAGTTGCCGATACCGCCGGCCATGATAAAGACGGCGCTCCAGCGGCCAAGGGAGCCGGAGATGAAATTGGTGGCCAGAGCGACGATCACGGCGATGGTGAAAACGGCGCAGATGATGATGAAATAGATCCTGGCGTTTCCGCCGCTCATAAAGCCGAAAGCGGCGCCTGTATTATGGATGTTCACGAGACTGAGCACACCGGGAACAAGTGTTTTGATTCCTGTGTCGAGCACAATATGTCCGGCAACCCAGTACTTCAGCCACTGGTCGGCGATAATGACCAGCATAGCTACGATGGCATACAGCATATCTTTCTCCAATCTGCCGCCGGGTGAAACCCGCGGCGCGCGAATTGTGGTGCAGGCCGCTTACGCGGCCGGCGCGTACGCCGGGCTTAAAGCTTGGCTACGACAGCGGCGCAGCGGGGGCAAAGCCCGGTTTCGGGGTCAGCCTGCTGGGAGTGCATCCAGCAGCGGGGGCACTTGGTGCCGGGGGCCTCGATGACGGAGACGGTAAGGCCGGGGAAGGCGGAGCCTGTGCCCACAACGGCGTCACCGTTTTCAGCTTCGTCAGAGATCAGGCACTGGGAGACGATGAACAGATCGGAAAGATTCATATCGGAGATGCTGTCCACCGCGTCCTTTGCGGCCTGGTCGCCAACCTTCAGGGTAACGGCAGCCTCCAGAGACTTACCGATGCGCTTGGAGGCGCGGGCGGTTTCCAGAACGCCGTTGACATCACTGCGCACGGCGATCAGGGTATCCCAGCGGGCCAGCTCCTCGTCGGAGAGGGCGTAGTCCGTAAAGGGCTTGTTCATCTCGTTGAGGACGATATTGCGGGGATCGTCGCCCTCGCGGTGAGGCATGGCCTGCCAGATCTCGTCGCAGGTGAAGGCCAGGATGGGGGCGAACATCTTTGCCATGCTGTCAAGAATGAGATAGAGGGCGGTCTGGGCGCTGCGGCGCTTCAGGCCGTTCTTTTCTTCACAATACAGCCTGTCCTTGATGATGTCAAGATAGAAGCTGGAGAGCTCTACCACGCAGAAGTCGTTGATGGCGTGGGAGACGATGTGGAACTCATAGTCGTTATAGGCCTGAGCCACCTTTTCAATGAGCTGGTTGAGCTTGGTGATGGCCCAGCGGTCCAGCTCCTCCATATCCTGGGGAGCAACCAGGTCGTTGGCGTCAAAGCCGTCCAGGTTGCCCAGGCAGTAGCGGGCGGTGTTGCGGAACTTCAGGTAGTTCTGGGTGAGCTGCTTGAAGATCTCCTTGGAGCAGCGCACGTCCACATGATAATCGGCGGAACCGGCCCAGAGGCGGATCATATCCGCGCCGAATTCCTTGACGATATCGGCAGGGTCAACGCCGTTGCCCAGAGACTTGTGCATGGCCTTGCCCTCGCCGTCCACGGTCCAGCCGTGGGTCAGGCACTCTTTATAGGGGGCGCCCTTGCCCAGCGCGCCTACGGCCACCAGCAGAGAGGACTGGAACCAGCCGCGGTACTGGTCGCCGCCTTCCATATACATGTCGGCAGGCCAGAAGCCCTGATCCCGCTGCATGGCGGCAAAGTGGGTGGAGCCGGAGTCGAACCAGCCGTCCAGAGTGTCAGTCTCCTTGAAGAAGTGGACACCGCCGCAGTGGGGGCACACAAAGCCCTTGGGCAGGATCTCTTCCGCTTCCATATCGAACCAGGCGTTGCTGCCCTTTTCCTCAAAGAGCTTGGCAACGACCTCGATGGTCTCCTCGGTGCAGACGGGCTTTTTGCAGTCCTCGCAGTAGAACACGGGGATGGGCAGACCCCAGCGGCGCTGACGGGAAATGCACCAGTCGGCGCGCTCGCGGATCATAGCACCCATACGGTCCTTGCCCCAGGCGGGAAGCCACCTGACATTCTCGCAGGCCTGGATGGCCTCGTCCTTGAAGGAGTCAACGGAGCAGAACCACTGGGGTGTGGCCCGGAAGATGATGGGGCTCTTGCAGCGCCAGCAGTGGGGATAGCTGTGGACGATCTCCTCAGAGGCGAAGAGGACGCCGCTCTCCTTCATATCGGCCAGAATGATGGGGTTGGATTCTTCGGTCTTCAGTCCGGCGTATTTGCCGGCGTACTCGGTGTGGCGGCCCTGGTCGTCCACAGGCACCACCATGTCCATGCCATAGCGCATGCAGGTGATATAGTCGTCCGCACCGAAGCCGGGGGCGGTGTGTACGCAGCCGGTACCGGAGTCCATGGTGACGTAATCGGCCAGCAGCAGGCGGGAGGGCTTGTCCAGGAAGGGGTGCTGGGCCAGCATATTTTCAAAGAAGGTGCCGGGGTGGGTCTCGATGATCTCGTAGGAATCGAAGCCGCCGATCTTCATCACCTTGTCGGTGAGGGCCTGGGCCATGATGTAGATCTCGCCGTTGGGGGCCTTGACCAGAGCGTACTCCTCCACCGGGTTCAGGGCGATGGCCAGGTTGCCGGGCAGGGTCCAGATGGTGGTGGTCCAGATCACGAAGGACAGCTTGCTGTGGTCGATGTGGCTCAGCTTGCCCAGGTCATCCTTCATGGGGAACTTCACATATACGGTGGTGCAGGGATCGTCCTGATATTCGATCTCCGCCTCGGCCAGGGCGGTCTCGTCCTTGGCACACCAGTAGACAGGCTTCAGGCCCTTGTAGATGTGGCCGTTTAAGTACATCTTGCCGAAGATACGGATCTCGTCCGCCTCGAAGCCCTTGTTCATGGTCTTGTAGGGGTGCTCCCAGTCGCCGATAACGCCCAGACGCTTGAAGCCGTCCATCTGACGGTGGATGTACTTCTCCGCATAGGCCTCACAGGCGGAGCGGAAGTCGGACACGGACATGGCCTTGTGGTTGAGCTTCTGCTCCTTGATGATGGCGCTTTCAATGGGCATGCCGTGGTTGTCCCAGCCGGGGATGTAGGGGGTATAGTAGCCCCGCATGGCGTAGGAGCGGACGATAAAGTCCTTGATGGACTTGTTCAGGGCATGGCCCATATGGATATCGCCGTTGGAGAAGGGAGGGCCGTCGTGCAGGGAGAAGCGGGGCTTGCCCTCGTTCTTCTTCAGCATCTCGTTGTAGATATCCATTTCCTCCCAGCGTTTGAGCATATCGGGTTCCCGCTTGGGCAGCCCGGCACGCATGGGAAAGTCGGTTTTCGGCAGATTCAAGGTGGAGTTGAAATCCTGTGACATAGGTGTGTCTCCTAATCTATTTTTATTTAAATGTAAATCAAATAAAGGGGCGCACGCCTCCGCGCCCGCCCCGGGATATCTTTGCTCAGGCCTTTTACAGGGTAAAAGGCTGGGTGCTGTCAAAGCTCTTTGCCGGCTTTGCGGCAGGGGCTTCCTTGGCCGGTGCGATGTCAATGTTGACAGGGGGCTCCGGCTGTATTCGTGCCATAGAGCTTTCAATGCTGCGCACTGCGTCCTCAACGGAAACGGCAGGCTCGGCAGCAGCCTTTGCGGGAGCGGGCTCCTGCTGGGGCAGAATACCGCTGCTGATGGCGTCGATATTCTTCAGCTGCTTGTTGCACAGCTCGCGGGCGGCCAGAAGGAACTTGGCCGTGGCTTCCTTTGCCGCGGCAAGGCGCTTTTCTTCCGCGGCGGCCTGGTCGGCAATGGAGCCGATCTGGGCCTGAACCTGGCGCTCCGCGTCGGCGATCATGGCGGCGGCGCGGTTGCGGGCGTCGTTTTCAATCTGGACAGCCAGCTTCTGGGCGGAGAGAACGGCCATGTTCAGCGCCTCTTCATTGGCACGGTACTCCTCGATCTTGTCCACGAGGACCTTCATCTTGCTTTTCAGGACGGCATTTTCCTTCTGGGAAGCGGTGATGTCGTCGGCAAGCTCCTCCAGGAAATCGTCAACGGAGGCCATGTCATAGCCGCTGCCGCCGAATCTGGACTTCTCAAAGGTTTTTTCCCGAATATCCTGAGCGGTAATCATAACTTTATCCACCTTTCATTTCGTTTCTCTTAAAAATACTCTCCGCCGGTTTCCGGCTGTTCGGCCTGGGCCCCTACAATGTCCACATTCTGGGGAGTGATGAAATAGGTCTTTGCGGAGACGGGAGTTATCTTGCCCTGAAGGGCAAAGGTTATGCCGGACAGGAAGTCCAGCAGACGGCGGGCCTTGTCCGTGGGAAGACCTTCAAGGGTCATCACCAGCGAGCGGCCCTGATACAGATAGTTCACCAGCTCCCCGGCCTCGTCAAAGGTGTGGGGACTGAAAAGAATCACCTGCTGATCGCTGCCGCCGAAGTTGACGGTGCGCTCCCGCTGAGCGGTTTTGGGGCGGACCGGGCGCTTCCCGGTCAGCGCGCCCAGCAGTCCGCCTTCTGAAGCGGGCTTGGCCGGCTTGGAGGCCGGCTCGGGCGGGGAGGAAGGTTCCTCGCCGAAGGTGCGTTCAAATTCAACCTGAGCGGAGCTTACCGCCGCCGTGCTCTTTTGACTTTGGTCTGCACCCTCGAAGAAATCATCCTCTTCGTCGTCATAGGGCTTGGTTAGTTTTTTGATTCCGTCCAGGAAACCCATTGTTCAGCCTCCAGTGAGATCGCTATACTTGCCGGTCGGGGTAAATCCGCGCGCCGAAGATGGCGGAGCCTACCCGGACCATATTGGCTCCACAGGCGATGGCGGCCTCATAATCGGCGCTCATGCCCATAGACAAAAAATCCATGCGTATATTATCGTATTTTTTTCCGCAAATGTCAATAAAAAGCTGCTTCATTCGGACAAAATATGGCTCGATTTCCTGCCGGGAGGAGCAAATCGGGGGGATGGTCATCAATCCCCGGACCCGGACAGAGGGAAGCTGCGCTATACTGTCAAGGGCGGCGGGCAGTTCTGCCGGGGAAAAACCGGACTTGGAAGCCTCAGCGCCTATGTTTACCTCCAGAAGTATGTCCTGTACAATGCCCCGGGAGAGGGCGGTTTGGTCGATGAGGCGGATGAGCTCAAGGCTGTCCGCGCTCTGGATCAGGGAGGCAAGACCCACCACCTGCTTCACCTTGTTTTTCTGCAGATGCCCGATGAAATGGAGCTCCGCGCCCTCGTAGGCGCCCTGGGCCTGCTTTTCCACCATCTCCTGGACCCGGTTTTCGCCGCAGATCTTTATTCCGGCGGCGATGGCCTCCCGGACTCTGCCGCTGTCGTTCATTTTTGAGGCCGCAACCAGATAAATGTCCTCCGGCCGCCGGCCGGCCTTCTCTGCCGCGGCGGCGATGTTGGCCTTTACCTGCGCCACGCTCTCTGGTATATCCATCCTGCTGTCACCTTACCCTCGTCGTTCTCTTGTCCGGAGACGATCACCAGATTTCCCTCCCGCAGGCCGTCCGCGTCGGAAGAAAAGGCGGCGATACACATGTCCCCTTCACTGTATATTATATCCACCGCGCGGCGTTCAACCACACCGGCGGTGATGGTATAAACAAAATTGTTTCCGCCCTCGTCCCTATGGACGGCCTCTTCCGGCAGACGCAGGCCGGAATATTGGGAAAAGATCAGCTTCGCGCTGCATTTTCTCAGTGTCATGTATGCGTCCCCGCCCAAAGTCAGGCGCAGAACAAGGGCCCGCTGGCCGTTTTCTTCTGTACTCAAAGACAAAATGTTTGCCTCTGCCGGGAGGTCGAAGCCTTCAAAAAGTACCCGGCAGCGCCCGGAATCCGGCACCGGCTCATCTGCCGGGACCAGGGCCGCATAGTACCAGGCATAATCCAGCACCAGACGCCTGCCCTCCTGAGAAGAGGGCTTTTGGGCGAGAATCGCCTGAAGACCCTGAACATCCAGCGCTTTCAGCAGCTCCGGCGAAAGACTTTCCAGCCCGTCGCAGGAACGGTAATACAGCGCGGAGCCGGGGACAGAGGGGACTGTTCCGGCGGGAAGACGCTCTCCGTCCGTAAACAGCCCCTCACCGGCGGGGCAGATCTGCTCCCGCCGGATCACAATACCCTCCAGCTCCGCGCTGTCTGTCAAAGTGACGGCACGCACCGTCTGCGTCTCGGGAGAGCGCTCAACGCTGCTCCAGAGCTCAGCGCCCACATAGGCGCTTACTGCCAAAAACAGTACCGCGGCAATGAGCCGCATGAACCGTTGCTCTCTCTCCACTTATGGTTCAAAGTCCAGAGAGATGGGCCGGGGCGGCACAATGGTGGATATGGCATGCTTATAGATCAGCTGCTGTTTTCCTTCGGAATCCAGCACCAAGGTAAAGCTGTCAAAGCCCTTGACCACCCCGTGAAGCTGGAAACCGTTCATCAGGAAGACGGTCACCATGGAACGGTCGCGCCGCGCCTGATTGAGTATGAGATCCTGGAGATTTTGCGTTTTCTGCATTTCAGCCAACTCCTTTTTCTGAAGCGGCGGAAAGAGGTAGCCGCTTCTTATAATGTACTTGTACTCTTTGAGTACGGTACACTATGATAACCCGCGGCTGAGTAAAAAATCGGTCGAAAGCCGCCGCGCCTGTTCAAAATCAGGCTGGCGGCCCCAGCGGATGGACAGGACGCCCTCCGCACGGGAAAACCAGGTGAGCTGCCGCTTGGCATAGCGGCGGCTGTTTTGCTTGATCAGGGCGATGGCCTCTTCCCGGCTGATCTGGCCCTTGAGGGCCTGGGCCGGCTCCTTGTAGCCGATGGCCTGCATGGCGGTGCAGCTTTCGGACAGGCCCTCGTCAAGGAGGCCCTGAACCTCTGCAAAAAGCCCCTGTTCCGCCATCTCGTCCACCCGCCGGTCAATGCGGGCGTAGAGATCGGCCCGGTCTTCAAAGCTGAGAAAGATCCGGGCGGCGTCATAGCGGGGCGGAAGCGCCCGGGTGCGGCGGTCATGCTCCGTGATGGTAAGGCCGGTGAGCATGTAGATCTCCAAAGCCCGGACGATCCGGCGCTTGTCCCCCGGGTGGAGCTTTTCCGCCCGCTCCGGGTCAACGCTTCTTAGGCGGAGGAGCATCGCCTCGCCCCCCAGCGCGTCGTATTCGGCGGAGAGCCGGTCCCGCAGCCCCGCGTCGCCGTCGTTATCGGCAAAGTCCCTTCCGGACACAAGAGAGTCGATATAAAGTCCGGTGCCGCCCACCAAAATGGGCAGCTTTCCCCGGGCGAGGATGTCGTCACAGCAGCGGGAGGCCTCCTCCACATAGCGGGCCACGGAGTAGCTTTCCCAGGGCTCCGCCACGTCCAGCATGTGGTGGACGGCGGCGGCGCGCTCTTCCGCCGTGGCCTTGGCGGTGCCGATGTCCATGCGCCGGTAGACCTGCATGGAGTCGGCGGAGACGATCTCCCCGTTAAATTGCCTGGCCAGCTCAATGCCGAGCCTGGTCTTGCCTGTGGCCGTGGGGCCGCAGACGACCACAATTTTCGGAATACTCATACAATGCGCTTGAACTGCTTGTCCAGTTCCTTCCTTGTCAGCGTTACGGACACCGGCCGCCCGTGGGGGCAGTATTTCACCTGCCCGGAGAGCACTGCCTGAACGATGCGCTCCAGCTCCTTCAGGTCATTGTCCCAGCCGGCCTTGATGGCCGCCTTGCAGGCCACGGTGTGCAAAATCTCGTCCCTGGCCTCCTTGGGGTCGGGGCCCTTGCCCCGGCGGAGCTTTTCGCAGATCTCCTCAATGGCAGCGGGCACATCCCCGGCGTCCATGTCCGCGGGCACGGCCCGGACGATGAAATCCTCCTGGCCGAAAGGCTCAATTTCAAAGCCCAGCTCTGTCAAAAGCTCCCCATTTTGCTCCAGCAGCTCCGCGTCGCCGCCGTCGGGACGGATGGTGACGGGGGAGAGCAGGCTCTGGGCCATGATCTGCCGGTCCTGGCTTTTTAGCCGGTCGAAGATCATCCGCTCATGGGCGGCGTGCTTGTCGATGAGGATCAGGCTTTCGCCCTGCTCCACGATGATGTAAGTCTTTAAGGCCTCCCCCACGATCTTGTGGTCGGGGATAGGGGACTTTTCAACATTTTGAACAGGTTTTTCAACAATTCTGCTGCCCGCAGGTGGAAAAACCTCAGGCTTTTCAAGGGGTTTGGGGTCGTTTCCTGCTGAAACGGGCCGAACCGGCAGATCCATGCGGGTCTGATAGACCGGCGCAGGGGATTTCAGCTGGGTGGACGGGCGGAAACTGTCCTGCCGTGCCGGGGCCTTGGGGGCCGGTTTGGGGGGCGTAACGGAAAAGGAATTGGCCCGAAATTCCGCCGCGCTCATGCTGCGGTAAAAATCGGCCTTTGGCTCCGCCAGCTTCCGGGTGGAGGGGGAGAGCTCCACCTGGGCTGTCCGATTTTCGCCGCTGAGGGCGGAGAGAACGGCATAATAGACCGTGTCGAAAACCTTTTTCTCGTCAGTAAACTTCACCTCGGTCTTGGCCGGGTGGACATTCACGTCTACCCGGGAAAAGCCGATGTCCAGATACAGCACGCAGGAGGGGTAGCGCCCGGTGAGAAGGCTGTTTTTATAGGCCTGCTCCAAAGCCGCCTGCAACAGGGCGGATTTGATAAAGCGGCCGTTGCAGAAGAAATACTGCTCCCGCCGGTTGCCCCGGCCCGCGGAGGGGGAGGAGACATAGCCGGAGAGCTTGATCCGATCATTTTCGCCGGTGCAGAGGAGCATATTGGCGGCAGCGTCCCTGCCCAGCAGGGCATAGACGCAGGAGTCCTGCCTGCCGTCGCCGGGGGAGAAAAATTCCTCATTCCCGTCCCGGATAAAGCGCACCGAGGCCTCCGGATGGCCCAGAGCGCAGCGCAGGGCCGCCAGCTGACAGGCGGAGGCTTCGCTCCGGTCGGATTTTAAAAACTTCAGCCGGGCGGGGGTGTTGTAGAAGATGTCCCGCACGGTCATGGTGGTGCCCTCCGGGCAGCCCCAGGGGAGCATGTCCTTGATGTCTCCGGCTTCGAGGACCACACGGGTTCCTTCAACATCGCCTTTCCGGCGGGTGTTCAGCTCGATTTTTGACACGGCGGAGATGGCGGCCAGCGCCTCGCCCCGAAAGCCCATGGTGCTGATCCGCTCCAGCCCCTCTTCGTCCCGGAGCTTGGAGGTGGCATGGCGCAGAAAGGCGATGCCCGCGTCCTCGGGAGACATGCCGCAGCCGTCGTCCGTGACCCGGATATAGGTGGCTCCGCCGCCCTTAATTTCCACTGTGATATTTTTTGCCCCGGCGTCAAAGGCGTTTTCCACCAGCTCCTTGATTACGGAAGCGGGGCGCTCCACCACCTCGCCGGCGGCGATCATATCCGCCACATGGGGGGAGAGGATATTGATAACAGGCATGTTTGACCTCCATAAATTTCAACTTCAACATTATACATGATTTCAGTTGAAACTTCCACACATTTTATGATAAGATAAAATGAAAATCATTTGTTTTAAGGAAATAAATTATGAACAAAGAGAGAAAAGTCATTGACATACAGCAGATCAAAGCCCAGGAGCAGATCTGCGCCCGGATCTTCGGGCAGGTCACCGACGGCGGCCGCCGGCCCCTGGCCATGGTGGACACCTACGGCTGCCAGCAGAACGAGGCGGACAGCGAAAAAATCAGGGGCTACCTTGCGGAGATGGGCTACGGCTTCACCCAGGACGAGTTTCAGGCGGACGTGATCGTCATCAACACCTGCGCTGTCCGGGAGCACGCGGAAATGCGGGTGCTGGGCAATGTGGGCGCGCTGAACCACAGCAAGAAAAATAAGCCCCAGCAGATCATCGCCGTCTGCGGCTGCATGGTGCAGCAGCAGCACATGGCGGAGAAGATCAAAAAATCCTACCCGGTGGTGGATCTGGTGTTCGGGCCTCACGAGCTCTGGCGCTTCCCAGAGCTTTTGGAGCAGGTGATGACCCGGCACAAGCGGGTCTTTGCCACCGAGGACAGCAACGGCGCCGTGGCCGAGGGCATCCCCCTGCGCCGGGACGGAAAGGTGAAGGCCTGGCTGTCCATCATGTACGGCTGCAACAACTTCTGCTCCTACTGCATTGTGCCCTATGTGCGGGGCCGGGAGCGCTCCCGCCTGCCGGAGGATATCGTCCGGGAGGCCAGGGAACTGGTGGAGCAGGGCTATAAGGACATCACCCTGCTGGGCCAGAATGTAAACTCCTACGGCAAGGACCTGGACTGCGGGGTGGACTTCTCCGACCTGATCCGCATGATCAACGACATCCCGGGGGATTTTCTCATCCGCTTTATGACCAGCCACCCCAAGGACGCCACGGAAAAGCTGTTTCAGACCATGGCGGAATGCGAAAAATGCGCCCACCATATCCATCTGCCGGTCCAGTCCGGCAGCGACCGGATTTTGAAGGTGATGAACCGGAACTACGACAGCGCCAAATATATCCGCCAGGCGGAGCTGGCCCGGCGCTATATGCCCGACCTGGTCATCACCACGGACATTATCGTGGGCTTCCCGGGAGAGACGGAGGAGGACTTTGAAGACACCATAAAGCTCTGCGAGAAGGTGCGCTTTGACGCCATGTTCACCTTTATCTACTCCAAGCGGGTGGGCACCCCCGCTGCCTCCATGCCGGACCCCTACACCCGGGAGGACAAGCAGAAGCATTTCGACCGGCTCATGGAGGTGTCCAACCGCATCTCAGCCGAAAAGCATAAGGAATATGAGGGAAAGAGCTTCCGCGTCCTGGTGGACGGGGAGACCGGGAAGGACGAATATAACCTGTCCTCCCGCACCAACGGGGGCAGGCTGGTGCACCTGAAGGGGGACCCCGCCCTGGTGGGGCAGTTTGTTAAGGTAAAGATCACCGCCAGCAATACCTGGGCACTGTATGGAGAGATAGAAAATGGCTGAGCTTACGCCGATGAAACGGCAATATTATGAGATCAAGCAGCAGCATCAGGACTGCCTGCTGTTCTTCCGCCTGGGCGATTTTTACGAGATGTTCGACGAGGACGCAAAGCTTGCGTCCCGGGAGCTGGATATCGCCCTGACCACCAGAGACAGAAATGTTGAAAACCCAGACGACCGCACGCCCATGTGCGGCGTGCCCTATCACAGCGCCGAGGCCTATATCGCCCGGCTTATCGCCAAGGGCTACAAGGTGGCCATCTGCGAGCAGACCGAGGACCCGGCTCTGGCCAAGGGCCTGGTGCAGCGGGACGTGATCCGCATCATCACCCCCGGCACGGTGACGGAGAGCTCCATGCTGGAGGAGGGGCGCAGCAACTATATCTGCGCCGTGTATCTGAACAATAACGACGGGGGCGTGGCCTTCTGCGACATCTCCACCGGCGAATTTTGCTGCGCCGCCTTTGATAACGACGCGGTGAACCATGTGATGAACGAGCTGGGCCGCTTTTCCCCCCGGGAGGCGGTGCTGTCCGCCGGGGCGGAGAGCTGCCCCCCGATCCGGGACTTTCTCAGTAAAAAGCTGTCCGCCATGCCGGAAAAAGGCGGGGACAAGTTTGAGTTTATGCCCGCCGCCGCGCTGGTCTGCCAGCAGTTCGGCTTCGAGGATGTGGACCAGTGCGGCCTGGGAGACCAGCCCGCCGCCGTCTGCGCCGCAGGCGCTCTTCTGGCCTATATTATCGAGACCCAGAAATTCGACATCAGCCATATCAGCCAGCTGGACGTGTTCTTCGGCGGAAGGTATATGGAGCTGGACTGGACCACCCGGCGGAACCTGGAGCTGACCGAATCTCTGCGCAGCGGGGAGAAAAAAGGCTCTCTCCTCTGGGTGCTGGACAGGACAAAGACCCCCATGGGGGGCCGGCTTCTGCGCGCCTGGGTGGAAAGACCCCTGCTGTCCGCCGTGGCCATCAAGCGCCGCCTCTCCGCCGTCAACGAGCTGTTTACGGACAACGTGAAGCGGGGCGAGATCGCCCTTATGCTGAAAAATATAACGGATATGCAGCGCCTGGTGGGCCGGGCGGTGTACGGCACCGCCGGGGGCAGGGATCTGCGCTCCCTGGCCAACTGCTGCGCCGTGCTGCCGGAGCTGAAAAAGCAGCTGGAGGGCTTTAAGAGTCTGGAGCTGAGGGATATCTGCGCCATGGACGCCCTGGAGGATCTGCGCTTTCAGATCGACCGGGCCGTCTGCGACGACCCGCCCTTCTCCGTCCGCGAGGGCGGCATCCTGCGCGCCGGCTATTCGGAGGAAGTGGACAAGCTCCGCAATGTCCGGGATAACGGCGCGGAGCTGATCCGGGACCTGGAGGCCCGGGAGCGGGAGCGCACCGGCATCAAAAAGCTGAAGGTGGGCTACAACAAGGTCTTCGGCTATTTTATCGACGTGCCCAAGTCCGCGGGGCTGGAGAATATCCCCGACGATTACATACGCAAGCAGACCCTGGTCTCCAACGAGCGCTACTTTACCCAGGAGCTGAAGGAGCTGGAAAATACCCTTCTCACCGCCAGAGACAGGATCAACGAGCTGGAATACCAGTATTTCTGCGAGCTGCGGGACATGGTAGCCGCCCAGGTGAACCGGGTCCAGGCCACGGCGGACGCGGTGGCCAGACTGGACGCCCTGTGCTCTCTGGCCGAGGTGGCCGTCCGCAATAACTACACCATGCCCGAGGTGGACACCTCCCGGGAGCTGCACATTGTGGAAGGCCGCCATCCGGTGGTGGAACAGACCATGAAGGATGTGCTCTTCGTCCCCAACGACACCTTTTTAAACGACGGGGAGGACCGGGTGGCCATTGTCACCGGCCCCAATATGGCCGGTAAATCCACCTATATGCGCCAGACGGCGCTGATCGTCCTCATGGCCCAGATCGGCTCCTTTGTCCCGGCCAAAAGCGCCACCGTCGGCATTGTGGACCGGGTGTTCACCCGCATCGGCGCTTCCGACGATCTGGCCTCCGGCCAGTCCACCTTCATGGTGGAGATGAACGAGATGGCCAACATCCTAAAACACGCCACGGCTTCTTCTCTGCTGATCCTGGACGAGATCGGCCGGGGCACCTCCACCTATGACGGCATGGCCATCGCCCGGGCGGTGCTGGAGTTCTGCGCCGACAAACGGAAGCTGGGCGCAAAGACCATGTTTGCCACCCACTACCATGAGCTGTCCGCCCTGGAGGGCCAGCTCTCCGGCGTGCGAAATTATAACATCACCGCCAAAAAGCAGGGCGGGACCCTGGTGTTTTTGCGAAAGATCGTCCGGGGCGCGGCGGATGACAGCTACGGCATCGAAGTGGCCAAGCTGGCCGGTCTGCCGGACAGCGTCATCGGCAAGGCCAAGGGCTATCTGAAGGAACTGAACGAGAGCGGGGCCGCCCCCAGGTTTGAAACCGCGAAGGCCGCCGACGACCAGATCAGCTTTGCCGATGTGGGCGCGGACGAGGTCAGCCGCATCCTGCGGGAGACCGACCTGAACACCATCACCCCCATCGAGGCCATGAATCTGCTCTTTGAATTACAAAAGAAAGCGAGAGGCTGATGAACAGAAAAACCTTGCCATTCACAAGCCGTCTGACCAAAGGGCAGGCCATCGCGGCGCTGGTCTATCTGCCGGTGCATATGGTGCTGCTGCCTGTGATTGTCACTATTATGATCCTCAGGGGGCTGCTGGACGAGACCCAGGCCAATCTTCTGTGCTATGTGCTGGGCGTCGCCTATATGCTGATCTTCCTGTGGAAATTCTTCCGCCGGGACTTTGACGCCCTGTGTGACCGGCCCTGGGCCTGCATCCGGGAGGTGCTGGTCTGCTACGGTCTGATGCTGTGCTGCAATTTCGTGGTCAACAGCATCATGCTCCTGCTGGGTATGGGCGACAACCCCAACAGCGAGGCCGTGTTCGACATGGCCGGGATGACCTTCGGGCCCATCGCCGCCATGGCGGTGTTCATGGCCCCCATTGTGGAGGAGTCCCTCTTCCGGGCGGGACTTTTTGGGCTTATTCGCCGCCGGAACCGGACGCTGGCCTATGTGGTCAGCATGGCCATGTTCTCCCTGTACCATGTCTGGTCTTATGCGCTGATGGATCTGAAAAACCTGCTCTATCTGCTGCAATATATCCCTGTCTCCTACCTGCTCTGCCGCTGCTATGAGCGGACCAACTCCATCTGGGGCAGCATTTTCCTGCATATGCTGGTCAACGGCGTCTCCATGTGGCTGCTCTATGCTATGATGTGAGCCTATGGAATACACGATAAAAGCCATCGCCCGGATTCGGAGCGATTTTCCCACCAAATTCGGCATACCCCGCCAGGCGGGGATCGTGGAGGAGCTGGAAGCCCGGATCGTGTTCGAGCCGGAATATCGGAATCCCGACGCCCTGCGGGGCCTGGAGGGCTTTTCCCACATCTGGCTGATCTGGCAGTTTTCCGAAGCAGTGAGAGAGGACTGGTCTCCTACAGTCCGGCCCCCCAGACTGGGCGGCAACACCCGGATGGGCGTGTTTGCCACCCGCTCGCCCTTCCGGCCCAATGCCCTGGGCCTGTCCTGCGTTCGGCTGCTGGGCATCGAGGACATGGAGGAGGGAAAGACTCTCCGTGTGGCGGGCGCCGATCTGATGGACGGCACCCCGATTTTCGACATCAAGCCCTATATCCCCTATGCCGACTGCAAGCCGGAGGCCGAAAGCGGCTTTGCCCCGGACCCGGGGGCGCAGCTTACGGTGGAGTTTTTGCCGGAAGCGGAAAAGCAGATCCCGCCGGAGAAACGGGAAGCCCTGCGGGGCGTGCTGGCCAACGACCCCCGGCCCCGCTACAAGCAGGACGGGGAGCGGGTCTACGCCCTGGAATTTGCGGGGCGGGAAGTGAAGTTTCAGGTAAAGAATAATGTCCTCCGCGTTCTCTCCGCGGAGAAATTATAGAAAAAATTTTGGGCTTGCCGTCTGCTTCAGGCGGCAAGCCCTTTTCAATGTTTGCATTATTCACAGAAAGCGCAGGCTCCAGGCGATGAGCAGCTGGGCCGCGTAGTAAGTGATATGTATCACCCGGTCCACCGCCCGGCTGTGGGCCGTGCCGAAGCAGTAGGCACAGAGCAGATTGTCGCTGACGGCAAAGCAGATCCCGCCGGCGGCGAAGAGCAGCAGCCCCACGCTGAAGCCCCGGACGGCAGCGGCGCAGGCCACGGAGGCCATGAACACCACCATCGCGATATACAGCATGGAAGGGAAGCGGAGCTTTCCCGCGTTGGTCTTTTTCAGGCGCTGATAGAGCCAGGACGCCCCGACGCCCAGGACAAAAACCGGCAGCGCCAGAGACAGGGAGCTGCCGTGCTGGAAGAGCGCGTCCAGATACATCAGATGGCCAGCGGCGAAAGCCGCCGCGCCCCAGGAAAAGAAAAAGTCGTGCCGCTCCGGCTTCAGAAAGCGCAGGGCCAGCAGCTCATCACCCACAAGCCCAAAACACAGGCCCGCGAGCACATATGTGCGGAAGGTGCTGTCCGGGCAGAGGAAGGCGTTTGCTGCGCCCAAACCCAAAAAGCACAGTCCGGCCAGACCTTTAAGCAGAAGGGCCTGCCGGAAGTCCTCCCGCCAACCGGCGCGAAGGAAGAGCGCTCCTGAGACAGCGCAGCCCAGACTGAGCAGAATGCCCAACATCAGCAATAAGGTGTCGTTCATTTTAAGGCTCCTTTTCAGGATGGTCATGCTTTGTCTTGATTATATCATTATATATATGCAGAAAAAACTAAAAATAACTTAAGAATACGGAACTTTCCTTTTTTCTCCGCCGTCACAAGGGCAGAGGACAACACAATAATACAATAAAAAAGATGGAGGACAGAACATGAAAAAAGCGCTTTCTCTGCTGCTTGCAGTATTGCTGGTTTTCGCGCTGTGCGCCTGCGGCTCCGCCGATACCGCGTCCAGCGCCCCCGCAGCCTCATACGACATGGCCTTTACGGAGGCCGCCTTCCCCGCGGAGGCGGAAGAATACGGCGGCTTTGCCGTCACCGGCGGCACCCAGCTGGAGTCCGGTTCCGGCGCCGCCCCGGAGGGCAGCCCGGAAAAGCTCATTTACTCCGCCTCCGCCACGGTGGAGACCACGGAATTTGACGGGACCATCGAAAAGCTCTCCGCGCTGGTGGAACAATACGGCGGCTTCGTGGAGTCCAGCAGCGTCAACGGCAGCAATTACTACACCCAGTCCCGGGGCTATTCTTCCACCCGCTACGCAAGCTACGTCATCCGGGTGCCCAGCGACAAATTTTCCGCCCTGATGGGCAGCCTGTCCACCCTGGGCAATGTGCCCTACAGCCACACCTATACCGAGAACATCACCGCCCAGTATTACGACACCGACGCCCGCCTGACCGCCTATCAGACCCAGGAGGCCCGACTGCTGGAGATGATGGACGCGGCGGAGACCGTGGAGGATCTGATCGCCATCGAGGAAAAGCTGACGGAGCTGCGCTATCAGATCGAGAGCCTCCAGTCCACCCTGAAAAACTGGGACCGTCAGGTGGCTTACAGCACCCTGGATCTGGAGGTCCAGGAGGTCATTGAGTACACCCCGGAAAGCCGCATGAGCTACGGGCAGGAGCTGGCCCTGGCGCTGACTAACGGGCTCAAACGCACCGGCGAGTTTTTCAAGGACCTGCTGTTGGCCATCGTGGGGGCACTGCCCGCCCTGGTGATCCTGGCCGTGGTCCTGGCCATCCTCATCCCCGTCTGGAAAAAGCGCAGGAAAGCCCGCAGGGCAAAGAAGAATCCGCCCGCCGAAAAGCCGAAAGAGGAATAAGCAAAAAATATTGTCATCCTGAGCGTAAGCGAAGGATGACAATATTTTTTGCTCCGGCCGCCGGGCGATTCGTGAATCGCCCCTACGAATGGGATTTGGAGTGCAGTCGTAGGGGCGCATCACGATGCGCCCGCTAAAAAAGGCTCCCCTTGTCAGGGGAGCTGTCAGCCGTGGCTGACTGAGGAGGGTACTGCCGCGGATTCAACTTCCGATAAGCCCCCTACCGTCATTTGCTGCGCAAATGCCACCTCCCCCTCCAGGGGGAGGCTTGAAGGGTGCGCGGCAAATGGAGGGGAAGCGAGGCCCGGAGGCCGGATGAGGCAGCCTTCCCGGGAAGGGAAACCCCGCCCCTACGGTTTTTCGCCAGACTGACGGTGATGTTGTAGGAGCGACCCTTGCGACGCAGGGACGGTCGCCCGCTAAAAAAGGCGCCCCTTGTCAGGGGAGCTGTCGCTGCAAGCGACTGAGGGGTAGTCAAAGGCAGAAGTAATCGTGAAAAGTAAATTAGTACGGGATCCTTCGTCGCTTCGCTCCTCAGGATGACAGTGTTTTTTCTGTGTTTTATGCCTTTTCCTGCTCCGCGATCTTCTGCTTCCAGCATTTATGACACATGGCCACATAGCTGTCGTTGCCGCCAAGAAGCACCTGGTCTCCCCGGGTGATGATGCGGCCCTGCCGGTCGATCCTGGCGTTCACCGTGGCCTTCCGGCCGCAGGCACAGACGGTCTTGATCTCCGTGATGGAGTCGGCAAGCTCCATCAGCCGCCGGGCACCGGGGAAAAAGTGGGTCAGAAAATCCGTGCGCAGGCCGAAGCACAGCACCGGCAGATCCTCCGTGTCCACAAGATAGCGGAGCTGGTCGATCTGCTCCGGGGTGAAAAACTGGGCCTCGTCGGCAATAATTACGTCGTGCTTGCCCTCCCGGCGGTACTCTTCACAAATGTCCTGCTCCGGGGTGATGACCCTGGCCCGGCGCTCAAGCCCGATACGGCTGCGGATGATATCCGCCCCGTCTCTGGTGTCGGTGCTGGGCTTGATGAGCCAGACGCTCATGGCCAGCTCCTCGTAGTTGAACTGGGTGATCAGCGCCTGGGCGGATTTGGAAGAGCCCATGGCCCCATATTTGAAGTACAGCTTTGCCATATTTTACAGGTTTCCTTTCAGTTCTTTTCCAGATGGGCCCGGACCCGCTCCATCACCATGTCCAGCGCCACCTGGTTGTGGCCGCCCTCG
>SAMEA3663248__coassemble_193_pt1 | contig 22747 bp, 17 predicted proteins | sample SAMEA3663248__metabat2_low_PE_036 | metagenome-assembled genome bin SAMEA3663248 (sample SAMEA3663248) | pig gut metagenome | biome: pig gut; feature: pig-associated habitat; material: faeces | place: China | collected 2013 | reverse complement strand
CGGCGGCCCTTGACGGCGCCGACGGCTGGAGACGCACCCGGTACATCAGCCTGCCGCTGCTGCGGAATGTGCTCTGCACCTGCCTTGTGCTGGCCATCACCGGCGCACTGAAGGTCTTTGACCTGCCCTGGGTCATGTTTGGCGCGGGTATGCCGGAAAACCAGGGCTGGCTCACCGGTACATACATGTACGACCAGACCTTCAATAAGATGAACGTGGACTACGGCTCCACCATCGCGGTGGTCATTGTGGTGCTGGGCGTGGTGCTGTCCAATGTGGCAAACAGGGTGTTCAAGCCCTCCGAGGATATCTGAGGGAGGGAAAACCATGATAAAAAAGAAAATTTCCGTTTCCAAAATCCTGACTTACGCGGTGCTCTGCTTCTGGGCGCTGACCACCATTTACCCCTTTATCTGGGTCATTCTCAACTCCTTCCGGCAGAAGGGGCTGATCATCAGCGACTCTTTCTCCATCCCCATGGGCAGCGCCTTTACCTGGGAAAACTACATCACCGCCTGGGAGCGTTCAGACTTTAAAAACGCCTACCTGAACAGCTTCGTTATCTCCGGCACCGTGACCATCGTGGTGGTTATTCTGGCCGGGCTTGCCGCCTACGGGCTGGTGCGTTACCGCTTTAAGGGCAGAAACTTCCTGTACAGTCTGGTGATGGCGGGCATGATGTTCCCTGTGTTTTCCACCATCATTCCGGTTTTCCGCATGGAGGCGGTGATGGGGATCGCGGGCACCGGCAGCCGCTGGCTCAGTCTGCTGGCCGTCATTCTGCCCCAGATCGCGGGCAACCTGTGTTTTGCCATTATTGTGCTGATGGGCTTTATCCAGTCGGTACCCATCGACCTGGAGGAAAGCGCCTATCTGGACGGCTGCAATGTGTTCCAGATCTATTTTCACATCATTATCCCTGCGGCCAAGTCCTCCTTTGCCACGGTGGCGATTTTTACCTTCCTGTGGAGCTATAACGATCTGTTCACCCAGTCCTTCTTCCTGCGCTATCCCCAGGAGAGAGCCATTACAGGCCTGCTCAACGAGATCAGCTCCCAGGCCGGCGTGAACTACGGTCTGATGGCGGCCTCGGTGGTGCTGGTAGTGATTCCGGTGCTGGTGGTCTATACCTGCCTGCAAAAGCACATTATCAAGGGCCTGACCGCAGGTGCGGTCAAGGGTTGATTTCCCCGGGAAAAATGGTGTATGATACAGGCATACAGGAGAAAGGGGGAGGCAGAACATGTATCGGGTCGTACTGATCGACGATGAAAAAATCATCGTGGAAGGACTTCGCCGGGTGGTGAAATGGGCGGAGTATAACTGCCAGGTGGTGGCAGTCGCAGACGACGCCGCCTCAGGCGCGGCAGCGATCCGCCAGTTTCGGCCCCATATCCTGTTTACCGACATCCGTATGCCGGACCAGGACGGGCTGACCATGCTGGCGGGCCTTCGCAGCGAGTTTCCCGATATGCAGGTGGCTGTGCTCACCGGGTACCGGGATTTCAGCTATGCCCAGGAGGCCATCCGCCTGGGCGTTACCCGTTTTCTGCTGAAGCCCTCCCGTATGGATGAGATCGACGAGGCTCTCACCGAAATGGTGCACCGGCTGGACAAGCTGCCGGAAGCGCCGGAAGAACAGGAGGAGAGCCGGCACGCAGGCAGCTTCATTGTCAACCAGGCCATCGCCTACATGGAGCAGCACTACAGTGAAAAGCTGACGCTGCAAAACGTTGCGGATGTCTGCTATGTTTCTCAGTGGCACCTGTCGAAGCTGCTCAACCGTCACGGGGAAAAGAGCTTTTATGACATTCTCAATTCCCTGCGCATCCGTGCGGCCAAGGAGCTTCTGGCCGACCCCAGTCTGAAAATCGGTGAGATCAGCGAGCGGGTGGGCTACGCGGACACGGCCCATTTCGCGCGCATCTTCAAGAAGTCAGAGGGCGTCAGCGCCAATGAATACCGCAATTCCCTCTGCGTGCAGAAGAACGAGAGCTGAAACGAGAGCCAAACAAGCCGCCGCAGGCGTAAAACGCCTGCGGCGGCTTGGCTTTCGTTGTTTCGTTGTTTTTTGTGTGCTGCAGTGAAAAACCGTTTCGTTTGCGGAAGGGTATTACTCCGTGGGATAGATGGCCAGCTCAATGTCGCTGAGGGGGAAGGAGCAGCAGGGGTGGATCCAGCCGAACTTCTTATCCGCCATCCGGCGGCCGTCGGCGTCCTCGGGAATGTACACATCGCCGCTGACCAGTCTGGAGTGGCACCAGCCGCACTCGCCGCTGCGGCAGTGGGAGGGAGCCTTGATCCCGGCCTGCTCCATGGCCCAGAGCAGGGACTCCTCCGCCTTGCAGGGGATCGTCTGTTTCTCGCCCCGGATATCCACGGTGAGGGTAAATTCCCTGCCCTTCTTGCTGCCGGGGAAATCGGCGTTCTGGGCAGCGCCCAGATAGTCGCCGGACATCTCCATGCGGTAGCGGCGCTTGGGCAGGCCCAGCTTTTTCATCTCGCCCTCTTCAAAGGTATACATGGCCTTGGGGCCGCACATGAACACAGAGTAATCGCCCTGGGGCGCGTACTTTCGGATCAGCTCCGCCGTGATAAAGCCGTGCTCAAAGCCCTCCTTCTCCTCGTGGGACAGGACGTGTATCACCTTGACCCTGCCCTTTGACCGGGCGGCCACAGCCTCGATCTCGTCTTTGAGCAGGATACCGCCGGCAGTGCGGCTGCCGTACAGAATGGTCAGGTCAAAATCCTCGATCCCGTCGGCAATGGCGGCGGCCATGGAGTAAAAGGGCGTGATGCCCGAGCCGCCGGCGATGGCCACGACCTGCTTTGCGTCCCGCAGATCCTGATAATAGAAGTCCCCCAGCGGGCCGCTGATGTCCACCTGATCGCCCTCTTTCCAGGTGCTGAGAATGTGGGCGGAGGCATAGGCGGGATCGGTCAGCTTGATGGTCAGAGTGTAGCTGGTATCCCCGCTGCCCAGGGCGTCCTTGGGATTGGAGCGAATGGTGTAGGGCTTGTTGACGGGCGCACCGTTGATGTTCAGGGAAACGGACACATACTGGCTGGCCCGGAAATAGGCCATTTTCTCCGTCCCTCTGGCCTTGTCGGGAACCAGGGTGAAGCTCTTGGCCCCGCCGTGATCCTCCACTTTGGCGATCTTCACATGCTGCACCGCCGGGTGCAGGCTCTTAGCCAGAATGTTGGCGTTATAGACCGACTGGGGAATGGTGTCCGGCGCGGCCTGGATCGCTTTTACACGGGTTTTGACCTCGCCCAGAAAAGGGAAGGGGGTCAGACCCTTGAGACCCTTGCGGGAATAATTGTATTTGCCCATCTTACTTGCCCTCCTTCATGTCAAGAAGCATGTATCTGGCCTGCTCGGCGCCGGACAGATAGGCCTGGGAATAGCCGTCCATCTGGGTGCCGTGGCCGCCCACAAAGCGCAGGCCCTTTATGGTGTAATCCTCTTTGTGCCCGCACTGGACGCGGGGGAACATGCCGTCCCAGCCGGCGGGGATGTAGCCGTACACGTCGCCTCTGGGGGTTCCCAGGTAGCGGGCCCAGGTGACGGGAGAGGCCACCACGATCTCCTCAATGTGGTTTTGCAGATCGCAGCCGGTGACTTCTTCATAGCGCTCCACACATTCCCGGGCGATGCGGTCCTTGATCTTGAAATAGTCCGCCTCCGTTACGTCCTTAAAGGGGTCGCCGGTGTAGAACTTGCTGAACTGGATGAAGGCCCGGTCTTCACCGGCGGCGTCGGGCAGGGCGTTGGTCAGCACCGTGCAGGTGATGTCCTTGTGGGTTTCAATGGAATCGGAGGCCAAAAACTGCTTGTGGTTGTCCGGCGTGTAGCGCATGAAGGTGTCGTAATTTTTCAGCCCCAGCTCCTCGGCGGAGGCGTCCAGACCCAGATACACCGTAAAGGCCGCCTGGGCCAGGCGCTGGGCGTTCATCTTCCTGCGGTCGTACTCGGGCACCTCCTTGTGGTCCACCATCCGGTCAAACACCACATGGGGCATCAGGTTGGAGATCACATAGGAGCAGGGAATGTACTCGCCGCTGGATAGCTGCACGCCGTGCACCTGCTTGTCACGGATATCGATCTTTTCCACCCGGGTGTTGTACCAGATATCCCCGCCCAGCTCACGGATCTTGGCATCGAAGGCCAGGGAGATCTCGTGGGAGCGTTTTTTGGCAAACCAGGGCAGCTGGGTCAGATACACATAGGTCATAAAGGTATAGGGGGCAAAGCTCATCTCTGTGGAGTCGGCGGAGACATAGGTCCAGTAAGACTCGAAGATCTGCCTGGCCTTGTCGGGCACGCCGATCTTCCGCAGGACCTCATCGCAGGGCTGGGGCACCAGGCACATCAGATCGTAGTATTTCAGCATCATTTCGATTTTCTGGGCGCCCTCCGGCTCGTTGTGCCGCTGGTAGAGCCACTCCACGCCGTCCACCAGCATCCTTCCCAGCTCCATGACGGTGGTCATGGACTCCCGGCAGCCGGGGACCTGCCGCTCCATCTCGTCAATGAAGTTCTGCACCCCTGCGGGCATGGCCACGTTGAAGCCGTCCGGGTCGGTGGCGATGGAAGCAAAGCTCTCGTTGGCGCTGCACCACTCCACGTCCAGACCGTACTCATCCTCCAGCAGCTGGCGGACGGCGCCCCGCTTGCCCTCGCCCTCGCCGGTGCCCATCTGGCACAGCTCATGGAGGGTGGCCTCAAATTCATAATTGCCGCGCACAAAACTTGTGGCACAGCCACCAGGAAGATTGTGCTTTTCCAGCACCAACACCTTTTTCCCGGCTTTCGCCAGAGCAGTGGCGGCGGATAAGCCGCCGTTTCCGGCGCCTACAACGATCACATCGTATTTTTGCATAAACACTTCCCTCATTTCGTGTAGATTTTGCCGACAGAGTGGTATAACCACAAGCCTATTTTATCACAGTTTCGCCCTCCCTGCAAACAAACATTGTTAATCCCATGACGAAATATTTGCCTTTCTTTTGTGCAAGGTAGACGCAGAACGGGGCTGGTGGCCGCAAATTCCCGGCCAGCCTTGGGAATCTCTGAATAAATCCCCGCACCCATCTTCACGGCATAAATCCGAGCTGGTCATCGTCAGAAAAGTTTGAAATACACAAAGTATTCCTGCACTTTTCTTCCTCGCCAGCGAAAATTTCTGCCGCAAATCTGAGCACGTTGATTTAATCAGAGCTTCCCTTGATTTTGCTTCCCATATGAGATAGAATGAAGCCAATCTGAAGAAAAGGCGGGAACAGGATGCAGGCAAGGGAAGGCAAAAATCTCAAAGCGGAGTTCATCCACCTGATGCAGGCCAAAATCCTGTCCGGTGAGCTGAAACCGGGGGACCGGCTGCCGCCGGAACGGGAGCTGGCGCTGCAGGTGGGGATCAGCCGCGGCTCGGTCAACCAGGGGATTCTGGACCTGGAGCGGATGGGCTTTCTGCGCATTGTGCCCCGGAAGGGGACCTTTGTGGCCGAGTATGTGCGCAAGGCCACGCCGGAGACCCTGGCGGCCATTATGAGCTACAATTCCGCCTACATTGACCCGGCCCTTTTCCGGGATTTAATGGAGCTGCGCATCCTGGTGGAGCGGGAGTGCGCCCGCCTGGCCTGCGCCAATCTGAACGGGGACGGTCTCCGCCGGCTCCAGGACTGCACCGGAGCCATCTACGCGGCACCGGAGGAACAGCTGGCCGAGGCGGTGTACCTCTATCACAAGTGCATTACCGAGATATCCGGCAACGCGGCCTACGCCATGGTGTTTCAGAGCTTTGAGAAAATGATACGCAATCTGGTCCGGGAACATTACACTGACCGCAGCGAGCTGACAAAAAGCCTGCCCAAATTTGAACTGCTGACGGCGGCCATCGCCCGCCGGGACGCCTATGAGGCGGACAGATGTATTCTCTCCATCCTGAGCCAGGCCTCGGACTATCTGAATACACATTTGAAATCGGGAAGCGATCTTCATCTGGAAGAATAAGGGGAATTTTTAAGGAGGAATGAAGATGAATCAAGGCGTGATCTGGTTTTTGCCCTTTGAGGAGCAGCTGATCGTTTGGCTCCAGCATCTGGGAGAGGGTACCGTATTGCAGACGATCCTATTCTACCTGAATAACTTTTTCTCCTTCCTGGGGGAAGAAATGATCTGTATTGCGGTCATGGGCTTTGTCTATTGGGGTCTGGACAAGAAGCGGGGGGAGCGGATCGGCGCGGCCATCATGCTGACCAATGTGTCCATCGGCCTGCTGAAAAACATCTTTTCCCGGGTCCGTCCCTGGGCGGCCAGCGGCTCCATTGAACTGCTGCGGGATGTGGACGGTTTTTCCTTCCCCAGCGGGCACAGCGCCAACTGTACAGCCCTCTATCCCACAACGGCCTATGAGTTCAGAGAGCGGAAATGGCTCAGATGGGTAGCCGTCTTTGTGCCCCTTCTCTGCGGCATCAGCCGCTGCTATGTGGGGGCCCACTGGCCTACCGATGTGATCGTGGGCCTGGCCACGGGCCTTCTGATCTTTTTGATGGTGGAAGCGGTGCTGCGCTCGGGCTTCAATAAGTTTATCTTTTATTTTATCCTCATCGCGGTGAGCAGCGTGGGGCTGCTCTACTGCACCACCAACGATTATTTTAATTCCTACGGAATGCTCATCGGCTTTGTGTTCGGGCTGCTGTTTGAGCAGCGCTTCACCCGCTTTGAAAACACCGGGAACCTCTGGCTCGCCCTTTTGCGCACGGTGATGGGCGGCGCGCTGTATTTTGTTCTGAGCAGCCTCATCAAGCTGCTCATCGGAAATCTGTTCCCGGCGGGCAGCATGGGCTACCTGCTGATGCGCTCGGTCCGTTACGGCCTGGTGGTGTTCCTGCTGGTGGGCGTTTACCCCCTGGCTTTCCGTCTGGAGAAAAAGCTCTTCCGGGAAAAAGGCTGAACTTATTCAGCTTGTCAAAAAAGTCCTGTCAGGACTTTTTTGACCGCTTCAACCGCCGAGCGTTTTGAATCCTTCAAAACGCTGCTTCGCCCAAAAAGCTTGAAATTTCAAGCTTTTTTGCGGCGGGTTATTGTAACGCGAGGCGGGTCTTAACCCCCTCGCGCTCCCCCGCGACTCTGTTGTTGCCGATTTAAGCATAGTATTTTGACAGTCTCAAAAAGACAGTGCAGAAAAAAGACAGTGCAGAAAATCTGCACTGTCTTTTTTTATAAATCGTGTGATTCAAGAATGATCACTTGTTCTGACTTTACTGCTTGAAGTCTGTGTGATCATCGCCGTTCTTCTTGTTCTTGCGGATGACGATGATGACAACGGCCACAACTGCTGCGGCGGCCACGACCATCAGAACCACCCAGATCCAGATGTTGTTGCTGTCGCCGGTACCAACGGTATTGGAATTGCTGTTGGTGCCGGTGGCGGAAGTAACGGTGAGCTTGCCAAACTTATAGGTGATCTCATAGTTCCCGGTGACGTCAGCTTTGGTCGCCGAATCCTTGATGGAGAGGATCTGTACGCTGTTGTCGGAGCTGCCGACCTTGGTCTGCGCACCGGTGAACTTCAGCTCAATACTGTGGTTTTCCAGCTTTCCGTCAATTGTGGGAACGGTTCTGTCGATGAGCTGTGTACCGTCATACACCTTGGTCTTGTCGCCGGTGGTGACGGTGAGGGGACGCTTGGTGACTTCCAGGCTGCCCTTTTCCACCTGCCTGTTGAACTTGGCGGTAACATCGTTGCAGGAGGCGTCCTTGATCGCAATGTTGGTCAGGGTGATTTCATCCTTGCCGGCATCGGTTCTTTCGCTGGCAGAGAAGGTGGCGCTGATGGTATAGCCGGAGGGGAGTGCGGGGGTGACCTGAATCTTGTCAGCTGTGAGAGTCAGGGGCGTACCGTCGTATACCTTGGATTCATTGACGGTGATGGTGATGTCGGTAATCGCTTTGCCGGTGACTTCCAGAGTGCCTTCCTTCAGGGTGATGGTGTAATTGGCGGTCACGTCCTTGCCGCTGGCGTCGCTGATCTTCACGGAGCCAGCCTTGATGACGTTTTTGGAAGTGCCAACCTCGGTCTGAGAGCCGTTGATCTCAATGGCGGATACCTTGTGGCCGCTGGCCAGGGAGCCCTCAGTGATCTTGGCGGTGTTCTGGGTCAGGGCCTTGGTGTCATATTCCTTTTTGGCGGATTCGGCCGTGATGGTGATGGGGCGCGGAGAGATGGTGATCTTTCCGGTCTTGGTGCTGAGATTAAAGTTAGCGGTGACGTCAGTGCCATCCTGGATAAACGTGACGAGACCGATGGAAGTTTCGCCTTCGCCGGCATCGGTGCGCTCGCCGCTGTAGGTGACTGTGAGGGTCACACCCTCGGGCAGCTTGCCGGAGACGATCTCATACTCGGATGCACCGTGAGCGGTGCCGTCATATTCGGCTGTTGCCGCCTTGGGGGCGATGGTCAGCGGAATGCGGCTGTCGCCGGAAAGAGGAGTAACAGTGAGCTTGCCGGAGATAACCTTGATGTCGTAGTATCCGCTGAAATCCTTGTCGCCGCTCTTGATCACGGCCGTGACGGTGCTTTTAGTATTGTAGCCGGGGACAGTCTGGGAGCCGCTGAAGGTATAGGAAATCTCATGTCCTTCAAGCAGAGAACCTTCGGTGATCTTGGCACTGCTGGCCGTGAGAGCGGTGCCGTCATAGGGCTTCGTGCAGTCGTCAACGGTGACGGTCAGGGGGATCTTGGTAACGCTCAGCTTGCCCAAAGTCTGGGTGACCTGGTAGCTGCTGCTGACATCCTGGCCATTGCCGTTTGTAATGGTGTAGGTGAAGGTGTTGTCGGCATCGCCGGGCTCAATGCAGGAAGCAGTGTAATTCACGGACAACACGTCCCCCTCCATGACGCTGCCCTTGAGCTCATAATCATCGTTGTTGGTGGTCAGGGGCGTGCCGTCATAGGGCTTGGAGGCAGTGGCAGAGATGATCTCAAGCGCCGCCGGGGTCACGGTCAGGGTGCCGGGGAATCTATAAATGGTATAGCCGTCGACCTGTTTTTCGCCTTTCATAACGACCGCGCTGGGGGTGCAGGTTATGCTGCCGGCGTTGGTGATGCTTTCGTTGTCGAAGGAAACGGAAACGCGTTCGTCCTCAGCAAGAAGGCCGTCGGCGTAGTTGACAGAGTAATGATCCGCAGCCGCAAGGGGAGTGCCGTTATAGGCCCGGCTGAAGTCATTTACAGAGACGACGATAACATCCTTCCACTGGGCGACCAGCTTGCAGCTGAGAAGGGGAGAAACCGTGTCGCCGCTGTTTACGTTCACACTGATCCCGCTGTCAAAGACCAGCTTCCAGCCGGCAAATTCCTTGTAGAAGCTCTTAATGGCGGTCTCCTCCAGCTCTTTGCTGAGAGGCTCCACTGCATAACCGCTTTCACCGGGGGTGAGGGTTTTATCAGCGAACAGCTCACCATTAAGCACGCCGTCGGTGCAGATGACCTCGATCTCTGCTTCGGGAACAATCTTCGCGAAATAAACAGAGAGGACGTATGCAGAACTTTCACCCAGATCGTTCAGGATGCAGCCGCCGTTTTCGTCGTCAGCAAAAACTTCCGGGGAGATCGTGAGCGTATCGCCGTTTTCCGCATCAAGGTGCAAAACGGCATATTCGTTCAGCTTCAGGACATTGCTGTCGTCATCGGGCTCTTCAACACTGAGCACGACAGACTCGACATAAAGGTCTTTGGGAACAGCAACAGAGACGCCGTTTTTCTGAAGGTCGGCCAGAGAAGGCGCAAGGCCTTCGTCGTTTCCGAAATCAGCGGAGGCGGGGTTCTCCGTATCGGCATAAGGCTGATAGTTCACGGGCTCTGTGCCTGTATTCTCCTGCCGCAGGTAGAAGGCGGCCTCAATGGAACCGGTAGCGATGTACTCGGCCCGTGCCGCAGGCGTCGCACCGGCAAAGGAGAACACGAACATCAGAACCAGCATGGCGCTGAAGAGTATTCTTGCTGTTCTTTTCATGGTAATCACCTCAAGAGTAATAGATATACAAATATATGTTAATGTCACTTACGGAAGACACAAGTTGAAGCTTGTCATATTTTTTTACCGTATTGTAACTTTCTTCAACTGCATTATAACGAATGCCCCGGTAAAATGCAAGAGAGAATTGAAAAATAATTTATTAAGATTACATAATATTTTCAGGTTGTAACAATTTTCGACAGGCTCCGGTGCTCAGTCGATGGGCACCAGCTTGCCCATCACCACATATCTGGCGTTGTCGTATTCATAGGTGCAGGTGGAGAGGGTGATGATCCTGTCCTCCGGGCCGACCTCCACATCACAGTCAAAATCGGAAAAGCCCTTCATCTTCTCCAGAAATGCGCCGTATTCCTCGTCGCTGTTAAAGAAGAAGGTGTAGACCGAGGAGTCCGCGGAGGTGATGAAGCCGGTGAAAAGTTCCACGCGGTAATTCTGGGTGGGGGTGTTCAGGTACATGACCGGGTGGGCGTCATAATATTCCTGCTTGCCGTAATTGCAGATGGAGGCGAACATGGAGCCGTCGTTCATGTGGTGGCCGTAGATCACGGTGTTCTTTCCGGAAAAGTCGCTGAAGCAGGCACAGTCGATAAACAGGGAGCCGCAGCCGTTGTACCGGCCGTCAATATAGCGTTCAAGAAAATAAAAGTTATCTTCGCCCTGAGCCACCGGATAGTTGATCACGGTGTCCGCGCTGTAGAGCCAGCCTACCACATACTGGCTCTGGCTCATGAGGGCGTCAAAGTCAACGGTGATGGGGGACACCTCCCGGGGGCCTTCGACCTCCGGACTGGCGCTCTGGGAAGAATTACTGTCATCTTTATCGTTCTGGCTCACAAATTCACCGCTGAGTCCGTTGTACATCTGCTGGTCAACCCGATATTCATGAATGATGGAGTAGAGCTTGTATCCGCTGAAAGCGAACACGCACAGAAACACCACGCACAGTACAGTTAAAAGTATTCTGGTTTGTTTTTTCATCTTGTCCTCCTTATGAAAGGCTTGAGCATATTATACGACGGATAAAGGCAAAAAGGAAGAGGATTCTTAAAAGGTTAAGAACGTTTAAGAAATGAACGGGAAAAGATCAGCCGCGTTGGTAAAGACGTTTTTCCGGCCGGAAAGTTTCCGGGAAAAAACTTTCACAGGATATGATATGGATTTGATTGTAAGCGGAAAAAAGAAATGATATAATAAATAATAGAAAAATCAATGCACAGGAGGCGTGAACATGGCAGACTACTCCCAGGAATATCTTGAACTTCTGGCGGAAAAATACCCCAACAGGGCGGCTGCGTGCTCCGAGATCGTCAATCTCAGGGCCATCCTCTCCCTGCCCAAGGGCACGGAACATTTTATCAGCGACCTGCACGGCGAATACGGCGCGGTGCGGCACATTCTGAACAACTGCTCCGGCGTGATCCTGGAGAAAGTGCGCCGCCTGTATGAACAGGAGGTCGGGGAGGAGCGCTGCCGCGCCCTCTGCTCGCTGATCTACTACCCCAGGGAGGAGCTGAACTGCCTGCGGGAACAGGATAAGCTCAGCGACGGGGTGCTTCGGGACGTGCTGGAGCGGCTGCGCACCCTGGCGGAGATGCTGTCCGGCAAATACACCCGCAGCTATGTGCGCAAACAGATGCCGGCGGAGTGGAGCTTTGTGCTGGACGAGCTGCTGCATGTCCAGCGGGACGAGGAGGAAAACCAGCTCCGCTACCATGACACCCTGCTGGACGCCATTGTGGAGACCGGAGCGGCGGAAGAGGTCGTTGTGGCCATGTCGGAGCTTTTAAAGCGCCTGGCCGTGGAGCGGCTGCACATCGTGGGCGACATTTTCGACAGGGGCAGCGAACCGGCCCGCCTGCTGGACGCGCTGATGGAGCACCCCAACATCGACATCCAGTGGGGCAACCACGACATCCTGTGGCTGGGCGCGGCGGCGGGCAGCCCCGCCTGCATTTTCACGGTGCTGCGCATCTCCGTGGACTACGGCAACACCAACCTGCTGGAGCGGCGCTACGGCATCTCCCTGCGCCCGCTGACGGAGTTTTCCCGGAAGGTGTACGGCAGCGCCTCGGGCAAGATACTGCACCACGCCCTGAACACCCTGGGCTTTAAGTTAGAGGGGCAGATCATTAAGCGCCACCCGGGCTACGGCATGGACTCCCGGCTGATGCTGGAGCGCATCGACTTTGAACACAACACTGTCCGCCTGGACACCGGCGTATACCCGCTGAACACCTCTCTCTGGCCCACCATCGACCCCGGTGACCCCTATAGGCTGACGGCGGAGGAAGAGGCCCTGGTGGAGGAATATGTGTCCGCCTTCCGGGAGAGCCAGGCTCTGCGCCGCCATATCGACTTCATTTATAAAAACGGCAGCACTTATCTCTGCTGCAACGGCAATCTGCTCTACCACGGCTGCATCCCCATGACCGAGGACGGGCAGTTTGCCCAGGTCCGCCACGGCGGCAAGTGGTACTCCGGCAAGTCCCTGCTGGACTATGCGGACATCGTGGTAAAAAGCGCCTGGGCAAACCATGATGAATCGGCCCTGGACATGATGTGGTATCTCTGGTGCGGCAACGACAGTCCCTTCTCCGGCAGGGTGTTCCACACCTTCGAGCGGGCCGTGGTGGACGACAAGAGCACCTGGGAGGAGCCGAAAAACCCCTATTTCCGCTTCTGGGACGACGAGAATGCCGCCCGGATGATCCTGCGGGAGTTCGGCCTTGACCCGGACAGCGGCCACATCATCAACGGCCACACCCCGGTGAAGGCCAAAAAGGGCGAAAGCCCGGTAAAGGCCAATGGCAAGCTCTTCGTCATTGACGGCGGCTTCTGCAAAGCCTACCAGGCCACCACCGGCATCGCGGGCTACACGCTGATCTACAATTCCCACGGCCTGCGGCTCAAATCCCACCGGCCCTTCAACGGCGTGGCCCGGGTGCTGAGCAACAATGAGGACATGGAGTCCGACTCCGTGCAGGTGGAGAGCTTTGCCCGCCGCCGCTACATCGCGGATACCGACAGCGGCGCGGTGCTCTGCCGCCGTATTGAGGCGCTGGAGGCCCTGCTGGCCGCTTTCCGCAGAGGAGACATACAGGAGAGATAGTTCATCCGGGCAATTGCAGTGCGCAGGATATATTATATTGAAAGAAAAAAGTCCTTCCGGCTTTCGCCGGAAGGATGAAAAACAGCGTTTTATCAGACCCACCGATCCATTCGATGGGTCTGCGTTTTTTTTTGCCTTGTCAGGCATTATAGTCGGAAAGCCTTTTGATGCTGCCGGACAGGGGCTTGTCGTGCAGCACATGGTCCAGGGCCTGCTCCGGGGTATCGCACAGGGCAAAAAGCTGAAGACAGCTCTTGCTCATAAAGCCCTGCTCCGCCGTCTGCCGGAGCATATGGGCCATGGCGTTGTAATAGCCGGCGGTGTTCAGCACGGCGATGGGCTTGGCGTGGCGGCCCAGCTGCTTCAAGGTCAGGGTCTCGAAAAACTCCTCATAGGTGCCGATGCCGCCGGGCAGAACGATGAAGGCCTGGGCCGCGTCCTCCATGGCGGCCTTGCGCTGGCCCATGGTCTCGGTGAAAATGAACTCGGTGCAGTGGGGATAGAGGATCCCCGGCTCGTCAAAAAAGCGGGGGGCGATGCCGGTGATTTTGCCCTTTTCCCGGGAAACGCCCCGGGCGCAGGCCCCCATCAGGCCGCTCTGGCCGCCGCCGAAGATCAGACTGTGCCCGCCTTGGCCGATGAGCTCGCCCAGCCTCTCCGCCGCGTCAAAATATGCCCGGGCCAGCCTGTCGCCGGAGGCGCCGTATACGCAGATATTCATGCTTTATCCCCCACATAAAATTTTTCCTCATTATATTTTACCCCGCCCCGTCTGTCAACCGCGCATTGGGGTGTATTTTTCTTTGACTGTGCAATACGAAAGTGCTATGATGGAAAATCAGGAGGGATGCACGGATGGAAGAAAAGAAAAAGACAGGCCGGGCCAAGGCCTATTTCCGTGAGCTGCTGGATATCCGGGGCGACATGATGGGCTATGAGGAGATCGACGCCATGATGCTGGAGAACACCGCCATTCACGGCTCCAACATGTGGATTCTGATGCTGGCCATTTTCATCGCCTCCATCGGCCTGAACGTAAACTCCACCGCCGTCATTATCGGCGCCATGCTCATTTCGCCGCTGATGAGCGGCATACTCACCCTGGGCTACTCCCTGGCGGTGAAGGACCTGGCCCTCATGCGCCGGTCTCTGGCCAGCTTCGGCACCCAGGTGGCCATCAGCCTGATCGCCTCCACCCTCTATTTCCTGCTGACGCCCTTGCAGGAGCCCACGGCGGAGATGATCGCCCGCACAAGCCCCACCATCTGGGATGTGCTCATCGCCCTCTTCGGCGGCCTTGCCGGCATGATCGGCAACACCCGGCAGAAAAAGGGGAATGTGATCCCCGGCGTGGCCATCGCCACGGCGCTGATGCCCCCGCTCTGTACCGCAGGCTACGGCCTTGCCACTTTGCAGCCCCGTTTCCTGCTGGGCGCCTTCTACCTCTTTGCCATCAACACCCTGTTTATCGCCCTGTCCGCCGCGCTGGTGACGGTGCTGCTGAGAGTACCGGCCCACCGGGAGATCAGCCCCCAGCGGCAGAAAAAAATCAACCGCATCATTCTGGCCATCACCATCATCACGGTGATCCCCAGCATCCTCATCGGCGGCATGACGGTGTATAATTCCGTCATGGACAGCAACATAGAGCGTTACCTGAAAAGCGAGTTTGTCTTTTCCGACACCCAGCTGGTCCAGAGCAGCGTGGACAAAATGGAAAAGAAGCTCTCCGTCTCCCTTGTGGGCCAGCCTGTGTCGGAGGAGGCTGTTGCCATGCTCCAGAAGGAGCTGGCCAACTACGGTCTGGAGGGCTACACCCTCCATGTGACCCAAAATTCCGTCAGTTCTGATCTGGAGAGCTCCGACCGGGTGACCATCGCCCTGCAGGAAAACGCCATTTCCGCCCTGCAGGAGAAGCTGGAGGAAAAGGAGCGGGAGCTGGACACAGTGAACCGGCAGCTTGAGGATGTGTTGAGCAGCCCGGACCCGGCGGACCAGCTCCAGACCCTCTGTGAAACCGCGCCGCAGATCTTTACCAAGCTGAAAGAGTGCAGCGTGGGCTATATGAGCGACAGCGAAGGGGAATACATTCTCCTCACCGCCTCTGCCGCGGAGCCCATGAGCGAGGGAGAGATCGAAACCCTGGAAAACTGGCTCCGGACCGAAACCGGCCTGGACCGGGTGACAGTGTATATTGAATGAAATCTTGAAAAAAGGTCCGTAAGCCGAGCGCTTACGGACCTTTTTTAATAGGATTCTTTTTCCACAACGCAGTGGTTTTTGATCTCACCCACAAGAAACTGGAGGGCGTCCACCACATGGGGGCGGATGTCGCCGCCGATGAGGACGAGCATGATGTCGTCCCCCAGATCGAGCTGGCCCTCGTTCAGCCAGACCCGGATATAATAGATGCCGGGCAGGGTGTAGGCCCGGTCGATGGCGGCGGAAAGCTTCTCCCCGTCATAGGAAAAGTCCATGCCCTTAACAGGCAGGGTGTCCGCCGCGCCCTGGCGCACCAGAGCCTTGGCCGTCTGACGGACAGTGCCGTTATGGACCAGGAACATGCCGCAGTTTTTGGCGGCGGGGTCGGCTTTGGCCTCTTTCAGCCACTGGTCTATGGAAGGGGCTTCTTTTTTCATGGCTCAGCCCTCCCCTTCTTCAAAGCGGGCGGAGACCCGCTTCAGCAGCGCCCGGATCTGCAAATGCTGGGGGCAGGCGGCCTCGCACTGGCCGCAGCCCACGCAGTTGGCGGGGCTGCCGCCCTTTTCCACATTGTTTTTATAGCTTGCCCGGCCGTTTTCCCCGCCGAACATGGTGTTGGCGTTCAGGGCGGAGAACAGGGAGGGGATGTTGATCTTCATGGGGCAGCCGTCGGTGCAGTAGCGGCAGGCGGTGCAGGGCACCAGATCCATGCGGTCAAACACGCCCCGCACCTGCCCGATGGCGGCGTATTCCTTTTCGTCCAGGGGCCGGAACTCTTCCATGAAGCTGAGATTGTCCTCCATCTGCTCTATATTGCTCATTCCGGAGAGCACCATCATCACGCTCTCCTGAGAGGCGGCGTAGCGGATGGCGTAGGAGGCATAGCTGCCGCCCTTCAGGCCGTCCAGCACCGCTTTGGCCTCGTCAGGCAGATTCATCAGGTTCCCGCCCTTCACCGGCTCCATGATGATGACAGGCTTATTGTGCTTGCGGCAGACCTCCAGACACTCCATGCCCCGGACCACCGGGCTGTATGCGTCCAGATAGTTAAACTGGATCTGCACAGCCTCAATGCAGGGCTGCTCCGTGAGGATGCGATCCAGTACTTCGGGCGTGTCGTGGAAGGACATGCCGATGTGCTTTATCTTTCCCTCCGCTTTCAGCTCCTGGGCGATCCCAAAGGCCCGGCAGCGGAGATACTTGTCATATCTCTCACCGCTCATGGCGTGCATCAGGTAAAAGTCAAAATACTCCACCCCGCAGGCCTCCAGTTGGGAGGCAAAGAGGGGACGGATGTCCTCCTCATTCTCAAAAAAGGTGAAGGACAGCTTGTTCGTCAGCACAAAGCTCTCCCGGGGGTAGCGGGAAGTGAGGCACTGCCGCAGCGCGGTCTCGCTCTGTCCGCCCAGGTAGGGCCGGGCCGTGTCAAAATAATTAAAGCCCCGGGCCATAAACATGTCCACCATTTGGGTGAACCGGGACAGGTCCACTTTGTCCTCCAGCATCGGCAGCCGCATGCAGCCAAAGCCGAAATTCTTCTTGATTTCCGGAAAAAAGACGCGCAAAGCAAAACCCTCCAACTGTCTTGACATAAAAGACAAAAGTGTGTATACTCAAAAATGCTTCAAATTATTCAAGCATTTTTCATACTATTCTCCGATAAAACGCTTTAGAATTTTTGCGAGGCAGAATTGTGTCAGCCGAGGCGCTTTCCGCAGCGAATAATGGAAATATATTTGCAAGGAAAGCAACGAAGGTTGGCGCAATTCTGACCGCTAAAAAATAAATGGTTTTATTGGAGAATAGTATCATAACATCATCATTATATCTCCGCCCGGCTTTCCCGTCAAGGCGGACAGCACTGCGCATTTTTGAAAGGAAACACTATGCAGAAGATAAAAATCAGCACCGACTCCACCGCAGATATCCCCCGGGAAATGTGGGAAGAGCTGGACATCACAGTCGTCCCCCTCACCATTGTCAACGGGGACAAGCAGTATAAAGACGGCTACGACCTGACGCCCCAGGAGTTTTATAAAATTCTGGACGAGTCCGCCGTTCTCCCCAGCTCCTCTCAGGCCACGCCTGTCCAGTTCATGGAGCTCTTCGAGGAGACCTGGAAGCAGGGCTACACACACTTGATCCACACCAGCATCAATTCCAAGGGCTCCGCCACCTTCCAGAGCGCGATGCAGGCAAGAACCTTCTTCTTTGAGGAACACCCCGAGGCGGAGAAGGACTTCAGCATCACCCTGATCGACTCTCTGACCTACAGCATGTGCTACGGCTGGCCCGTCATCGCCGCCGCCCGCATGGTGAAGGAGGGGAAGAGCGCGGAGGAGATCACCGAATACATTCAGGAGTGGGTGGCCCACACCCGGCCCATGTTCATCCCCCTGAACCTGCGCTGCGTGAAGAAGTCCGGGCGTATCACCCCGGCAGCCGCTTTTGTGGGCGACGCTTTGGGGCTCAAGCCCATGATCACCTTTGAAAACGGCGAGGCAAAGATCCTCTCCAAGGTCAGGGGCGAGGCCAAGGCCATCAACGCCCTGGTGGAGACCTGCCTGAAAGAGCGCAAGCCCGGCAGCCCCTATCAGATCGTCTATGGCAGCAACCAGCTCCAGCGGGAAAAGCTCCGGGAGGCTCTGAGCAAGGTCATGGATCAGCCCCCTGAGTTTGAATACCCTGTGGGCTGTGTCATCGGCATCAACACCGGGCCGGATATGATCGGCATCATCTACCGGACCTGAGAAAAGCCCATGCGTATAAAAGCCGTGATGTTCGACCTGGACGGCACTCTGCTGCCCATGGATCAGGACCAATTTACCAAATATTATTTCGGTCTGCTGGCCAAAAAGCTTGCGCCCTACGGCTATAACGCGGAGCAGCTGGTCAGCGGCATCTGGGCCGGCACCGCCGCCATGGTGAAAAACGACGGCTCCTGCACCAATGAAGAGGCCTTCTGGAAAAAATTCTGCGCGCTCATGGGGGAGAAGGTCCTGGAAGACAAGCCCCTGTTCGAGGAATTTTACCGGGTGGAATTTCAGGGCGCCAGAGTAAGCTGTGGTTTCGCTCCCCAGGCTGCCGGGCTGGTGAAAAAGCTGAAAGCCGCGGGATACCGGGTGCTTCTGACCACCAACCCCATCTTCCCGGCCATCGCCACCGAGAGCCGCATACGCTGGGCCGGGCTGGAGCCGGAGGACTTTGAACTGTACACCACCTATGAAAACGCCTGCCACTGCAAGCCCAACCCGGACTACTACCGGGATATTCTCAGCTGCATGAAGCTGGACCCGACCGAGTGCCTGATGGTGGGCAACGACGCCACGGAGGACACGGCGGCGGAACAGACGGGGATGCAGGTGTTCCTGCTCACCGACTGCCTGATCAACAAGGAGAATAAGGATCTCTCCCAGTGGCCCCACGGCGGCTTTGAGGAGCTGGAAAAGTTCATATTCGGATAAGGGAATCTCTGAATAAATCCCCGCACCCATCTTCACGGCGTAAATCCCCGCTGGTCATCGTCAGAAAAGTTTGAAATACACAAAGTATTCCTGCACTTTTCTTCCTCGCCAGCGAAAATTTCTGCCGCAAATCTGAGCACGTTGATTTAATCAGAACTTCCTAAGAAAAAGGACTGTCTCACGCCGAGACAGTCCTTTCAATTTTTGTCCGGGATCTCCAGCACATAGCGCCCGGAGGCGTTGATGATGGTGGTGTCCCCGTAGTGGAGCACCCGCTCCATCTTGCTGCTGTATCGCTTGTGCACATGGCCGTGAATGAGATACTGGGGCCGGTACTTGTCCAGCAGGGGGAGAAAGGCCTCGAAGCCCCGGTGGGCCGGGTCCTCCTGATCGCCGTAACCCCTGGCCGGGGCATGGGTGAGGATGATGTCCACGCCGCCTGTGCGCATGAGCTTCAGCTTCATGCGCCGGATGCGCCGCTCCATCTGCTGTTCGGTATACTGGTGGGGGCCGCCGCTGTACATCATGCTGCCGCCCAGGCCCAGGATACGAAGGCCCTTCACCGTCACCAGATCGCCGTCGATGCAGTCGCAGCCCTCCGGCGGATGGTTTACATAATTATGGTCGTGGTTCCCGTGGACATAGAGCAGGGGAGCCCGGCCCATGGTCACAAGGAAGCTGAGATAGTCCGCCTTCAGGTCGCCGCAGGACAAAATCAGGTCGATCCCGTCCAGCACGCCGGGCTGGTAATAATCCCAGAGAAAGGCGCTCTCCTCGTCGGAGACCAGCAGAAGCTTCATGGCGTTTCCTCCTCCGTTTCCGGAGGTATTTTGTCCCGGTACACGCCCAGAAGCCGGACCATTTCCTGGGAACTGGGCAAAAGCTCATCAAAGGCCGGGATGGTGCCCTCCACATTGTCGCAGAGCCAATCCATGTACATGATCTCCTCCGGGCTTAAGTCCCGGTCTCCCTCGCTGCGGACTACGCCGTTCTGGTCCACTATGCGGCATTTGAAGGGGTCGATGGCCCCGCTGATGATGCCGTTTTTCAAAATCCCGGCCAGACTGCGCACCCCGTCGGGGATGGAGTCGCTGAGCTGTACGTCGATCACGCCGCTGTTCATGCCCCACCAGTAGTTGATGGCCTGGCCCGGGGTCTTGTTGTCAAATTCGCCGCTCATAATGCAGAGCATGACCTTCTCATAGAAGGGCCCCCAGTTCCAGCAGGGCACGGCCAGAGGCAGCATGGACCCGTCGGGCTGGATTTTATAGGTGCCCCATTCCATGGTCCAATGCTCGTTTTCCGGGTTGGTGGCCTCCTTGTTGGAGATCACGCTGACGCCCTGATCCGTCAGCTCCTTGAGGGGATTGCCCTTGGTGCAGGACCAGACCAGCTTGATTTTTGCCCGGGGATTGGTGAGCTTTGCCCCCAGAGCAAAGGCGTTTATCCCGGCGGGGACGCCGTAGATGGGGTAGTTTGCCACAAAGCCGATGGTGTTCTGCTCCGCCATGGCCCCGGCGATAGCGCCGGTGATGAATTTGCACTCGTATATGCGGCTGTAATAGCTGCGCACGCCGGTATAGGGCAGGGAGAGGGAACAGTTCATCACCCGCAGGCCGTTATGCAGCGCGGCGATGCGGCGGCAGGCGCCGATCATCAGCGGCGTGGTGGCGAAGATGATGTCCGCCCCGTCGCTTACGGCCTTCTCCATGGCCTCGGCGTAATTCCGCCCGTTGGCGTAATAGACCTGGGTCTCTACCCGGCCGCCCATGTGCTTCTCCAAATACTCCCGCCCGTGCTCATGGGCCCGGGTCCAGGCACTGCGCGCCGGGTCAAAGCCGTAGATAAAGGCGGCTTTCAGGCGCCCGGGGTGGACGCTGAACAGCTTGGAGATCAGCTTCCGTGTCTGTCCCTTCGGGCAGACGCTGACGGAGATGGGCTGCCCCTGGGCCATGACCTCAATATCCGGCCACACGGTGTTCAGATTTTTCTGCAGCTCCTGGGGGCCCTGATTTTTGATGTCGCTGAAGGTAAAGACCTGGAGCCAGACCAAGAGCGCGTCCGCCGCGGTCACGTTCAGCTTGTTCACGTTCAGCTTGTCAAAGGCGGATTTGAAGTGGTAATACCCGGCCAGGAAACTGCGCCGCTCCTCATCGGTCCAGACATGCTTCGGCGCAAAGCCCAGGGCCGCCTGGAGCTTGGCAAAGCTGCCGGAGCGGGTGAAATTCAGCTGATACAGCCCGGCCAGCCGGTAAAAGTGCATGAACTCGTAGTAGATCTGCACCGCCGGGTCCTCCGAATACTCGGGGACGAGCCGGGTGACCATGCCGGGGATGGTGGGCGCGCCATAGCTTTTCAGCACGCTGACCCGCTTGTTCCCCTCCTGCACATAGAAGCGTCCCATGTACTCGCAGCACTTCACCGGGTCCCGGATGCCCTCGTCACTCAAATGGGCGTCGCACAGGCTGATCCATTTGGTGGCAAACTCCGAATCGGTACCCAGAAGGGGCATGAAATTCCCGGCCAGAGCGGTGCGCCGCCCTACGCTCTGCACGCCAACGATCTGCTCGGCCGGGATGTTGACCAGACCCATCTCCACCCGGCCCATGACCATAGATTCGTCCAACAAGTCATCCAGCGCCTGCAGGTAGGGGTATTCGCCCCGGATCACGGCGGCTTTATAATATTTCTGGCCCAGCTTCAGGGCGTAATTATATTGTTCAAGGGCTTCCTGTCTGCTCATAACAGCCTCCTTCGACAAAAGAGTCAGTGTATACTATAATAGCTTGAGAAAAAAGGCAATATACAAAGTGTAAAAAAGATCACATCCATACAAAAATTTCAGATTGTCTAAGTAATTTTTTAATGTTTTGTTGTATGATTAGCTTATCATGGACAGGTGGTGCTTATGGAGAAAAAGAAACAGATGAGCCTGATGGAGAAGATTGCCTCCGTCATTGTGGATAAGAGAAATATCCTCTTTCTGGCCTTCCTCGCCGCGGCGATTTTCTGTGCCTTTTCAAGAAACTGGGTACAGGTCAACGACAGTCTGACCGACTATCTGCCGGAGAATACCGAGACCCGTCAGGGCCTTGAGCTGATGGAACGGGAATTTGTGACCTTCGGCACGGCCGAGATCATGGTGCAGAATATCACCTTTGAACAGGCTCAGGCGCTCTGCGAAATAATTGAACAGACCCAAGGGGTCAAGTCCGTGGAGTTTGACGACAGCCGGGACCACTATGCCTCAGCCTCCGCCCTGTTTTCCGTCACCTTTGACGGGGAGGAGAACGACCAGGTGAGCATCGACGCTCTGGCGGCAGTTCGGGAAAAGCTCACCGAATATGACCTCTATGTGAGCAGTACCGTGGGCAACCCACTGAAAGCCGTCATCAACAGCGAAATGCTGGTGGTGGATATCATCGCCGTGGTCATTATCATTTTAGTGCTGCTGCTGACCTCCAAAACCTACGCGGAGATCCCTGTGCTGCTCATCACCTTTGGCGCGGCGGCCATATTGAACATGGGCACCAACTACCTGATGGGGGAGATCTCCTTTGTCACCAACTCCATCGCCATTGTGCTCCAGCTGGCCCTGGCCATTGACTACGCCATCATCCTCTGCCACCGCTATATGGAAGAGCACGAGAACAAGCCCGCCAGAGAGGCGGCCATCATCGCCCTGAGCAAGGCCATTCCGGAGATCTCCGCCAGCAGCCTGACCACTGTGTCCGGCCTTCTGGCATTGAGCTTTATGCAGTACAAGCTGGGATACGATATCGGCGTGGTGCTCATCAAGGCCATTCTGCTCAGCCTGTGCTCGGTGTTTCTGCTGATGCCGGGCCTGCTGGTGACCTTCTCCCGGCTGATCGACAAGACCCATCATAAAAATTTCGTGCCCAGGATCTCCTTCCTGGGCAAGGCG
>SAMEA3663248__coassemble_171_pt1 | contig 24329 bp, 18 predicted proteins | sample SAMEA3663248__metabat2_low_PE_036 | metagenome-assembled genome bin SAMEA3663248 (sample SAMEA3663248) | pig gut metagenome | biome: pig gut; feature: pig-associated habitat; material: faeces | place: China | collected 2013 | reverse complement strand
GCTTTGCGGCCACCTTAATTATTCATTATTCTTTATTCATCCTTCATTATTCATTATTTTCTCCTTTATTTTTTTACTCCTCGATCACCCAGGGCAGGTCCACGAAACTGGGCTCGTGCCCCATGGCGGGGAGCAGCTTTTCCAGCACGTCTGCCGTTTTCAGCCGCAGGCTGGAGGTGTTGATGCAGGGATGGCAGCCGAAATACTCCTCGTTCAGCAAATCCCGGTCCACCAGCAGCCGCACCGCGCCGCTTTTATCGTTCATCAGCCCCAGGATGCTGACCGAGCCGGGGGTGATGTCCAGATATTTCTCCATGTGTTCCGGAGAGGCAAAGGACAGACGGGCAGAGCCGATCTGCTTTGACAGCAGCTTGGTCTTAAAGGGCTTCTCCCCCGGCATAATGAGCAGATAAAAATCCGTCTGCTGCCGGTTGGTCAAAAATAAATTCTTGCAGATCTTGCACTCCAACAGTCCTTCCACCTGCTCGCAGGCCTCGATGGTGTCCGCGTGCTCATGGTCCACCCGCCAGTATTCCAGGCCAAGACTGTCCAGCAGGGCGTAGCTGCGCATCTCTTTTTCTATGCGGCCTTCCGCGCCGCCGGTATAAACCTTTGGATCAATAAACATCATTTTACCTCTTTTCACTGGGCAGCCATATCCGCTGCTCCTCCGCCGCTTTTATCAGCTCCTCCCGGAAATCCGGGTGGGCGATGGAAATCAGGGCCTCCGCCCGCTCCCAGGTGCTCTTCCCTGCCAGATTCACCGCGCCGTACTCGGTGACGATGTAATAGGCCTGGCTTCTGGGGGTGGTGACGATATCGCCGCCCAGGCTGGGGCGGATGCGGGAATGGAGCTGTCCCGCTTTATCTTGATAAGTGGAGCTCATGCACAGGAAAGACTTGCCGCCTTTGGCCATGCTGGCCCCGGTGACAAAATCCAGCTGGCCGCCGGTGCCGCTGATCTGCCGGGTCCCGGCACTCTCCGAGCCCACCTGGCCGTAGAGATCCGCGCCCAGGCAGCCGTTGATGGAGATCATATTTTCGTTTTGGGCGATGACCGCCGGGTCGTTCACATAGCTTAAAGGATAGCCCGCCAGGCCCGGGTTGTCGTCCACCCAGTCGTAAAATTCCCGGGAACCGATGGCAAGACCCAGTACGCCCTTGCCGGGGAGCAGGGTCTTGCGCCGGTTGGTCAGCTTCCCCGCCTTGAACATGGCCAGATACCCGTCAGAGCACAGCTCCGTGTGCATCCCCAGGTCCTTCAGCTCCGAGTCAGCGATCAGCGCGCCCAGGGCGTTGGGCATACCGCCGATGCCCAGCTGAATGGTGGCCCCGTCCCGGATATGGGGGAAGATGTGCAGGGCGATCTGTTTATCCGTCTCACTGGGTGGAGGCGAGGGCATTTCCCACAGAGGCCGGTATCCGGCCTCCACCACGCAGTCCACCTGGGAGATGTGCACCACCTCGTCCAGGCCGCCCCGAATGCGGGGCATGGCCTCGTTCACCTCTATGACGACGATGTCAGCGCAGTCGATAATGGCCTTTGAAAGGCCCAGAGAGCCGCCTAAGTTAAAGTAACCGTGCCGGTCCATGGGCGAGGCAGAGACCATGGCCACATTGACCTTCAGGAAATTCTTATAGTACCAGGCCAGATTGCGAAAGAGCATGGGCGTGAAGAAAGCCCGCCCCTTGTCGCAGAGCTTCCGCTCATAGCCGGAGCAGTGCCAGGTGTTGTAGACAAAATGCTCCATCTCCGGGTCGCACTCGGCGATCTGAATGGGGCCGGGGAGCAGATTGCCCCGGACCTTCACGTTTTTCAGCTCGTCTCTGCGCCGGGCCAGCGCCGCGTCCAGGGACACGGGAAAGCCGATATTGGAGGCATAGTCCACCCAGTCCCCGCTTTTCACCAGCGCCGCCGCCTGATCCGCCGTGCGGAGCTTCATTCTGTATTCAGCGTAAACGTCCATTGCAACGCCCCCTAAATTTGAATATATTATATCATGTCCCAAAGCCCGCCGCAATATATTGCCGCCTTCCCCGCTTGAAAAATGACTTTTTCCCTTATATAATGCAGAAAAGAGAGGGTGATGAAACATGGAGACCATCCGTCTGTCTTCCGCGGAGGAACTGGATATCGTAAAGACCTTTGAATGCGGCCAGTGCTTTCGCTGGAACAGGGATGAAAAGGGCGTATATACCGGTGTGGTCCGGGGCTATCCCGCCCGGGTCTGGGCTGACGGCGGAGAGGTTTACCTTTGTTCCGACGCTCCGGAGGCGCTGTGGCGGGATTACTTTGACCTCTCCCGAAACTATGGGGAGATCAGCCGGTTTACCGGCGGCGAATACCTTGACCGCTGCGTTCAGTACGGTATGGGCATACGCATCCTGCGCCAGGAGCCCTGGGAGGCCCTCTGCTCCTTCATCATCTCCCAGTGCAACAACATCCAGCGCATCAAGGGCATTGTGGAGCGGCTGTGTGAGAGCTTCGGCGATGCACTGTACTTTGACGGGAAAACCTATTACCGTTTCCCCGGCCCGGAAAAGCTGGCCTGCCTTCTGCCTGAGGATCTGGCTCCTCTCCGCTGCGGCTACCGCGCGGCCTATCTCATCGACGCGGCCCGGTCCGTCTGTTCTGGAGAGACGGTGCTGGAAAGCCTGATCTCTGTCGACGCCGCAAGCGCAAAAAAGGCCCTGCTGCGCATCAGCGGCGTGGGTGAAAAGGTGGCAAACTGCGTGGTGCTCTTCGGTCTATATCACATGGAGGCCTTCCCCATCGACGTGTGGATCAAAAGGGCGCTGAAAGAGCATTTCCCCAGGGATTTTGACCCGGCCTGCCTGGGCGAATACGCGGGATTGGCCCAACAATATATTTTTTACTACGCCCGGGCGAAAGCGGAAAAAAGCGGTTGACAACGGGGAAAAATCTGCTATAATAAGCAAAATTCATAAGATACCGCGGCGGAATTTCCAGTCGCGGTCGTCTTATAAACATGTGTAAGGAAGGGGTAATTTCATATGCAGCTTAACAATGTGTATTCCGACCGCTTTGTGGGCGAAGGGCTGACCTTCGACGACGTGCTGCTGGTCCCGGCGGAGAGCGATGTTCTGCCCGCTGACGTGAATCTGTCCACCCAGCTGACCAAAAAAGTAAAGCTGAACGTGCCCGTGATGAGCGCGGCCATGGACACCGTCACCGAGTACCGCATGGCCATCGCCATTGCCCGCGAGGGCGGCATCGGCGTCATCCACAAGAACATGAGCATCGACCGTCAGGCCGAGCAGGTGGATCTGGTAAAGCGTTCGGAAAACGGCGTCATCACCAATCCTTTCTATCTCAACTCCGGACATACCCTGGGCGACGCGGACGCGCTGATGGGCAAGTTCCGTATCTCCGGCGTGCCCATCGTTGACGATGAGGGAAAGCTCATCGGTATCATCACCAACCGTGACATGAAATTTGAAACCGACATGAGCCGCCGCATCGACGAAGTGATGACCAGCAAGAACCTGATCACCGGACTCGAGGGCACCACCCTTGACGAGGCCAAGGCTATCCTGCAGAAAAACCGCATTGAAAAGCTGCCTATCGTAGATAAAGATTACAAGTTGAAGGGCCTTATCACCATCAAGGACATTGAGAAGGTCATGAAATACCCCAACTCCGCCAAGGACGAGCAGGGCCGCCTCCTCTGCGCCGCCGCCATCGGCGTCACTGCCGACGTGCTGGACCGGGCAGGTGCGCTGATCGACGCCGGCGTGGACGTGCTGGTGCTGGACAGCGCCCACGGCCACTCCGCCAACATCATGCGCAGTGTGCGCATGGTGAAAGAGAAATTCCCCGACATTCAGCTGGTGGCCGGCAACGTGGCCACGGCCGAGGCCACTGAGGCCCTCATCAAGGCCGGCGCGGACTGCGTCAAGGTCGGCATCGGCCCCGGCTCCATCTGCACCACCCGCGTGGTGGCCGGTATCGGCGTGCCCCAGGTCACTGCCATTCTCCAGTGCGGTGAGATGGCCGACAGATACGGCATCCCCATCATTGCCGACGGCGGCATCAAGTATTCCGGCGACATTGTCAAGGCCATTGCCGCAGGCGGCCGGGTCGTGATGATGGGCTCCATGCTGGCCGGCTGCGAGGAATCCCCCGGCGAGAGCGAAGTATTCCAGGGCCGTCAATTCAAGGTTTACCGCGGCATGGGCAGCCTGGGCGCCATGCAGTGCGGCAGCAAAGACCGCTACTTCCAGCAGAACAACAAGAAGCTGGTTCCCGAAGGCGTGGAAGGCCGCGTGCCCTACAAGGGACCGGTCAGCGACACCATCTACCAGATGATGGGCGGTCTCCGCTCCGGTATGGGCTATTGCGGCGCGCACAACATTGAAGAGCTCCGCACCAAGAGCAAGTTTGTCCGCATCACCAGCGCAGGCCTGAAGGAGAGCCACCCCCACGACATTTACATCACCAAGGAAGCTCCCAACTACACCATGAATCCCTGAAAAAAGCACGCGAAAGCGTGCTTTTTTCAACGAAAACAATGCCCATAGGGCAAATATTTCACTGATTCTCCCTGTCATGCTGATGAGCCGTCTTACTGGAACAGAAGGGTAGGGGCGACCCTTGTGGTCGCCCAAAAAAAAGGCCCCCCGGCGCACGGGCGATTCGTGAATCGCCCCTACGACCGCTCAAAACAGAAAAGGACCGCTCCTTTCGGAGCGGTCCCTCATTTTTTAAGAATGTTGATTTATCCCGGTAAAGGATTACTCAGCCTTCTTGGCTTTGGGCTTGGCAATGACCTGGACACCCTCGATAACAAGGATGATGGCCAGAACGACCAGGCCGATGGACCAGATCATCTGGAACCAGTCGCCCCAGGCAGCAGTCTTGTCGGGAATGAGACCAGCAATGAGCTTGATCTTGGCAATGACAGTCATGGTCAGAGAGGTGCAGGTAGCAGCCAGCATGAAGACCATGGGAACGAAGAACATCTTGTTGTTCTTGCCGATGTTGCCCAGCCATGCAGCCACAGCCAGCATTGCGATACCGGCCAGCAGCTGGTTAGCAGCACCGAACACGCCCCAGATCTGCTTCAGGCCCATGAAGCCCATGCCGCAGCCGATGATGACCATGATCAGAGTGGCGACCAGGGGGTGGGACATGACCTTGGCAAAGCCGGTCAGATCGTCGCGGGTCTTTCCTTCGGGAACGAAGAGCTCAGCGAACATGTAACGGGCCAGACGGGTGCCGGAGTCCAGAGAGGTCAGAGCAAACACGGAAACAGCCAGAGTCAGCAGCGTGTAGACGACCTTGTAGGTGGCCTCGCCGGCAAAGGAACCAATCAAAGTAGCAATGCCGCCGGCAAAGATGGTGGGAGGTGCGTCCATGGTCATGACCTCGTGGCCAGCCTGAAGCTGAGTCCAGACAACGCCCACAGCGATCAGGGAGATGATGGCCAGGCCGGACTCGACGATCATTGCGCCGTAGCCGATGACCTTTGCGTCCTTCTCAGAATCCAGCTGCTTGGAGGTGGTGCCGGAACCGATCAGGGAGTGGAAGCCGGACACAGCGCCGCAGGCAACGGTGATGAACAGTACGGGGAACAGCGTACCGATGGAGGAAGTCCAGCCGGTGAATGCGGGCAGGGAAACCTCTGCAGCGCCGGTGAAAGTGCCGCCGATGATGCCGACAACAGCCACGATCATCATGCCGTAGAGCAGGAAGGAGCTCAGGTAGTCACGGGGCTGGAGCAGCATCCAGACAGGCAGCAGGGAGGCCAGCATGACGTAAACAGCGATGAAGATGACCCATGCGGTGCGGCCCATGTTGACGCCGATGTTCAGGCCGGCGAAAACGATGGCAACGATACCGAGAATGCCCACGATGGTGGCGGGGCCGATCTTCACGTTCTTGCGGTACACGAAGAAGCCGAAGATGAAGGCGATAACGATGAACAGCAGAGAGGTGGTTGCGGTTGCGGCATGGTCACTGACGTTTGCCATACCGACGGTGAAAAAGCTGTCGGCCTCAGAAACAAAGGTACCGGCAACAACTGCGGTGAAGGAAGCGATGACCAGGATCAGAACCAGCAGTGCGAAGATGGTGAACAGGCGCTGTGCGCGGACACCGATGTTCTCCTTGATGACTTCGCCGACGGAGCCGCCGTTGTGACGGATGGAGGCGAACAGAGCACCAAAGTCGTGCATGGCACCGAAGAAGATGCCGCCGATGACAACCCACAGGAAAACGGGAACCCAGCCGAATACTGCGGCCTGGATAGGTCCGTTAATGGGGCCTGCGCCGGCGATGGAAGAGAAATGGTGGCCCATCAGAACGGCGGGGTTTGCGGGAACAAAGTCCTTTCCGTCGTAGCTGGTGTGCGCGGGGGTTTCGTGGTTGGGGTCGACGCCCCACTGTTTTGCCAGCCAGCTACCATAGAAAATGTAGCCCAGAGCGAGCAAAACAACTGCGATGATCAGGATAAGAATTGCGCTCACACTTTTCACTCCTTAAAAAATAAAATGTGTTTATAAGCATTCTCAGTCAGGCGAGTCTTTCCTGAGAGAGAATAGCTTTTTAAAGAATTTCTGCTGGTCGTGCCCGGCGGAATTGGTAAAGGCCCTCTGCCTGTCCATATCCACAGCGGCAGTCAGCAGTGCGGTGTAGCCGTAAAGAGAAAAATTATAACTCTTAGAGAACTTTCTCCCCTTGATGAGCTTAATGGTCTCATTGTCAAAACCGTCGGCCACGAACACGGTTTTAACGTTGGTGTACTGGTGCTCCTTATGGGGCTTCACCCGGGGCAGCATGTCTGCGATGGCATAGTCGATGCATTTGTTGACGGTATCCGGGTCAAACCGCTCCGCCGAGAACAGATACAGATACTCGTTGGTCTCATTGCCCCAGATCGGGATGCTCTTGGTCAGCCAGTACCGCTCATTTCTGGAGAAGTAGTCTGCCCGCAGCACCAGAGGCAGCTCCGTCATCCCCTCGTTGGGGTTCAGGTTGTAGTAGGCGCTGTATGAATCCTCCAGTACCTTCAGGAAGGACTCTCTGTCTAATGCCATTTTTTGTCCTCCTTGGGTAAAAATGAACAAAGTGTGACTTGACGCATATAATATACCGCTATTTACTCCAAATTTCAATAGCTTTTTTTGCCAAAATACTGTCAATATAGTGAATTTTTCAAAAAAGTGACGGATATTTTACATTCAGCGGGCGCGGAAGCCCCTGCTTGGCCGGGCTTCACAGAAAAAATCAATAGTTTTCCATATTGCATTTACAAGTTAAAAATTTTGTTGTAATATACAATTGACAGAATAGTGTATGGAGGAAAACATGGAGTACAAGCTTTGTGTCCCCTGCCTGCTTGGGCTGGAGGGACCGATCGCCGACGAGCTGCGCCGGCTTGACATGAAAGACGTGGCCGCCGAGAACGGCCGGGTCTATTTTTCCGGCGGAGCGGAGGCGCTGGCTTCGGCCAACATCAACCTGCGCATTGGCGAGCGTGTGCTGGTGGAGCTGGGCCGCTTCACCGCCCTGAGCTTTGACGCGCTTTTTGAGGGGACAAAGGCTCTGCCCTGGGAGAGCATCATCCCGAAGGACGGCGCTTTTCCCGTCAAGGGCTACAGTTTAAATTCCCAGCTTTTCTCCGTGTCGGACTGCCAGAAGATCATTAAGAAGGCCATCGCCGAGCGGCTGAAAAGCGTATATAAAATGGAATGGTTTCCCGAGACCGGGCCCTTGTACCAGGTGCAGTTTTCCATCATGAAGGACACGGTGTCCCTGTGCATCGACACTTCCGGCGAGGGCCTGCACAAGCGGGGCTACCGTCCGGCCCACAACGCCGCCCCCCTTAAAGAGACCATGGCCGCCGCCATGGTGAAGCTCTCCCGCTACCGGGGGCGGGATGACTTCTGCGACCCCTTCTGCGGCAGCGGCACCATCCCCATTGAGGCGGCGCTGATCGCCAAAAACCGGGCCCCCGGCCTTGACCGGGGCTTTACGGCCATGAGCTGGCCGGATATTCCCCGGGAAGTATGGGCACAGGCCAGGGAGAGCGCCCGGGCCAAAGAGTATCACGGCAATTACCGTATTATCGGCTCCGATATTGACCCCAAGGCCATCGCCCTGGCCCGGGAGAACGCCCGCAGGGCTGGCGTGGACGACATTATCCGCTTTGAGGTGGCGGACGCCGCCCGGTTCGACCGGAAGACGGAGCGGGGCGTCATTGTCACCAATCCCCCCTACGGGGAGCGGATCATGGAAAAGCAGGAGGCGGAGCGGCTGTACCGGGATTTCGGCGCGGCCTATGCCAAAAGCGAAAATTGGCAGCTCTATCTGCTCTCCTCCCACACGGAGTTTGAGCGCTGCTTCGGCCGCAGCGCGGATAAAAAGCGCAAGCTCTATAACGGCATGATCAAATGCGATCTGTTTATGTATTTGAAGTGAGGTAAGGCCCATGAAACATCTGTTCATCGTCAACCCCACCGCGGGAGGAAAAGACCGGACCGGCGAAGTCCGGGAAAAAGTGGAGAAAACCTTTTCCGGCCGGAATGAGGACGTGGAGATCTACGTCACCAAAGCCCCCATGGACGCCCCGGAGAAGATCAGGCAGGAGGCCGCCTCCGGCGGGCATATCCGCGTCTACGCCTGTGGAGGCGACGGCACCTTTAATGAGTGCGTTTTCGGCGCGGCCAAGCTCCCTAATGTGGCCGTCTGCCCCTTCCCCACCGGTACCGGCAATGACTTCTGCCGCATGTTTGGCGACGAGAAGGACATGTACCGGGATCTGGACGCCCTGGTGGAGGGCTGGGAGCACCCCATTGACCTGATCGACTGCAACGGGCGATACAGCGCCAATATCTGCTCGGTGGGCATCGACGCCCGAATCGGCACCAACGTACATAAATACAGCAAGTTCCCCATCATCGGCGGTGCCACGGGCTATGTGGTATCCCTGATCGTCAACGTGTTCAAGGGCATCACCCGGAAAATGCGCATCCGGGCGGAGGGCTTTTCCGCTGAGGGGAGCCACACCCTGGTCTGCGCCTGCAACGGCCGGTTTTACGGCGGCGGCTTCAACCCCAGTCTGGACGCAAGGCCAGACGACGGGATCATGGATGTCTTTGTGGTTGACGGAGTGAGTCTGCTGCATGTGGCGGCGCTGATCGGAAAATACGCCTCCGGCCGCTCCGACGAGGTGCCCAAGTACATCCACCATCTGAAAACCGACGCCATCGACATTGATTTTGAAGAGGACAACGTGGTGAACGTGGACGGCGAATCCCTCTACACCGACAAGGTGCGTATGCGCCTGATCCCCGGGGCGCTGAAGCTCATTGTCCCCAAGGGCATGAAATTTTTTGATCAATAAAAATGATCCGGGCCTCCCGTTTGGGAAGCCCGGATTGGTTTTTAGACTGTTATGCCGCTTTTGCGTTGTCAGGGATGACGATCTCCCCTACCGCGTCAAACTGGGACAGGACCACGCTGACGGTGACTTCCCGAAATTCCATCTCCATTTCAAAGCCTTCAAGGCCCTGGGAAGCCAGTACCTCGTCCATCATGTCCTTCATCAGGGTCTGCATGACGGCGCCCATGTCCATGTCGTAGCGGACCACCATGCCGCTCTTGTTGTCGATCCAGACGGAGCAGGGAATGCTCTCCAGCCCGGTAAAGGCGTCGGCGGACAGCTTGGTGCCCAGGCCCTCGCCCAGCATCTCCTTGGCGCCGCTGAGCTCCAGAGCGCTCTCCAGGCTGTCTCCGGTGATTTCCCCGTCATAGCGGGTGGCCTCGGACCCGTTCACCATCTCCGTTCCCGCCTCCTGGAAGCTCTTTGCACAGTTAATAAAAATCTTCAGGTTTTCGCTCACATCTCCGGTCTGGGATTTGGCTTCCTCCGCCGTCATGGTCTCGCGCTCCCAGCTTGCGCCGTTATCCGCGGAGACATAGGCCGTGTATTCCTCGCCGTTTTGCTCCATATACATGAGCATATCCATGTTGACGCCCATTACTTCCATGCCCATTTCCATTCTGGAGCGCAGGGGCTCAGTCTGCATGTCGATCCCGCTTTCCATGTTCGCGTCCAGATCCAGACTCTCCCCCAGCATGGACATGCTGAAATCCATGTGCATATCCAAGTCCATATGGACCGACTGAAGCGCATCCATTTTCTTTGCGGCCTTCGCCATTTTTGTCTCGAAGGAGCCGCAGCCGGTCAGGCACAGCAGCATCGCCGCCAGAAGGATCAGCGCAATGATCCTCGCCGTCTTTTTCATATCTCTTCTCCTTTTCCGTTTTGTTTTGTTCTTCTCCTGTTTATATTGTACCGTAAAGGGGTATATAATTCAACAACGAAAAAAGCAGAGGCGTTCTGCCTCTGCTTTTTCGTTATTAATCAAGAATCTCGACTGAGACCTTTTTGCCCTTTCTCTGGGCGACGGCCCGCATGAGTATACGGATCTGCTTGACGATCCTGCCCTGCCGGCCAATGACCTTGCCCATATCACCGTCGGCAACGCGGACCTCAAAAATGGTCTCGCCGTCGGCTTTGCGCTCGGTCACAGATACCTTGTCGGGGTTGTCCACAAGGCTCTGCACAATATAGGTCAAAAGTTCTTTCATGCCGGTAGAAACTCCTTATCAGGCCTCAATTTTCTTGAGAAGGCCGCGGACTGTGTCGGTGGGCTGTGCGCCGTTTGCGATCCAGTACTTTGCGCGCTCCATGTTTACCTTGATCTTGTCGGTTTCTGCCATGGGGTCGTAGGTGCCCAGCTCCTCGATGAAGCGGCCGTCGCGGGGTGCGCGGGAGTCGGCGACTACGACGCGGTAGTAGGGTGCCTTCTTAGCGCCCATTCTGCGAAGTCTGATTTTTACCATTGTATATTCACCTCCATGTAAAATCTCATTTATTACAAAGCGCTTTGGCGCGTTGTAAACTTTAGAATCCAAAGCCGCCCGGCAGGCCGGGGAAGCCGCCGCCCATGCGGCCCATACGCTTCTGCTTTTTCTTCATGCCCTTGCTGTTGAGCTGCTTGACCATCTGCTGCATGGTCTCGTACTGCTTCAGGACCCGGTTCACGTCCACCACGGCGGTGCCGGAGCCAGCGGCGATGCGCTTTTTCCGGCTGCTGTTGAGCTTGCCCGGGTTCTCCCGCTCGTCCGGGGTCATGGACAGGATGATGGCCTCCTGCCGGGCCAGGGCCTTCTCGTCCACCTGAGCGCCGCTGAGAGCGCTGGCGTCCACGCCGGGCAACATGCCCGCGATGTCCTGTATGCTGCCCATGCTTTTGATCTGGGCCATCTGGTCAAGGTAGTCGGTGAGGGTAAATTTATTGGCCCGCAGCCTTTCGGCGGTCTCCAGGGCCTTTTTCTCGTCAAAGCTCTGCTCCGCCTTCTCGATCAGGGTGAGCACATCGCCCATGCCCAGAATGCGGGAGGCCATGCGGTCCGGGTGGAAAGGCTCGATCATATCCAGCTTCTCGCCCACGCCGATGAACTTGATGGGCTTGCCGGTGGCCGCCCGGATGGATAGGGCCGCGCCGCCTCTGGCGTCGCCGTCCAGCTTGGAGAGCATCACGCCGGTGACGCCCAGCGCCTCGTCAAAGGCGGTGGCGGCATTCACCGCGTCCTGGCCGGTCATGGCGTCAACCACCAGCAAAATCTCTGCCGGCTGCACCGCGTCACGGATGTTTTTCAGCTCCTCCATCAGCGCCTCGTCAATGTGGAGGCGACCGGCGGTGTCCAGGAACACCAGGTCGTTGCCGTGCTTTTTGGCGTGCTCCACGGCGGCCTTGGCAATGTCCACCGGGTTGGTCTGCCCCATCTGGAACACGGGGATATTCAGCTGGGCGCCCACCGTCTCCAGTTGCTTGATGGCGGCGGGGCGGTAGATATCGCAGGCGGCCAGCAGCGGGCGTTTGCCCTGCTTGCGCATGTAGCCGGCGAGCTTTGCGCCGTTGGTGGTCTTGCCCGCGCCCTGCAGGCCCACCAGCATCACCACGCTGGGGGATTTGGAGCCGATATTCAATTTCTGGGTCTCCCCGCCCATCAGGGCGCAGAGCTCCTCGTTGACGATTTTGATGACCATCTGGGCCGGGGACAGGGCCTCCAGCACCTCCCGGCCGCTGGCCCGCTCGGTGACGGTCTTGGTAAAGTCCTTTACCACCTTGTAGCTGACGTCGGCCTCCAGCAGGGCCATGCGCACCTCGCGCATTGCCTCTTTGATGTCGCTCTGGGAGAGGCGGCCCTTGCCGCGCATTTTCTTAAAGGCGGCATTCAGTTTTTCGGATAAGCTTTCAAATGCCATTGCGTCATCCCTTTGTCCGTAGCTCTTCTATGCCTTGGGCAACCCGGCAGGCAAGTTTCCTTGCCTCCCCCTGGGTGAGAGCTGTGAGCTTGTCCGTCAGGGCGCTGAGTTCGTCCAGCGTCCTTCTGGTCTCCTGAAAGCGGCGGATAAGGCCGGTCTTTTCTTCGATGTCCTGCAGCGCCGCCTCGGCCCGGCGGATATTGTCCCACACGGCCTGGCGGGAGATGCCGCTCTGCTCCGCGATCTCTGCCAGAGACAGATCCTCGTTATAGTGCAGGTCGTAGCACTCGCGCTGCTTTTCGGTGAGCAGCTCGCCGTAAAAATCCAGCAGCATTGTCTGCATCATCCTGCTGTCCGCCACGGCTATGCCCCCTGTCAAGTGATTTACCTTTGCAGAGTATACAACTCCATCGCAGCGCTGTCAAGTCTTTTTTCTTGTCAGCCGCCGTTTTTTTGCCCGGTTTACATAGAAAAAGCAATTTATGGGAAAGATGTTCATTATCAACCTCACAGGAGGACAAAATGGAACATTACAGCTTGGCATATATAAGCGAAGAAAAGCTTCCCGGCTTTGCGGCCTCGGAGGCCAGATTGCTGCGGGTGGAGGGCGAAGGCTCCGCCAAAAGCAGCATTAATCTTTTAAAGCGCAGCTTTTCCACCATTGAGCGCAGCCACAGCGTGATCGAGCGGCGCTACGGCGGCCAAACCACCGTCCCCGCCGCCTGCGAATGGCTGCTGGACAACTGGTATATGGTGCAGCGGGAGTACCGCAGCGCCTATGCGGCGCTCCGCTCCGCCCGTCCTCTCCGGCTCTGTCCGGAGCAGCCCCTGATTTTCGAGCTTTGCCGGGCGCTGCTGCATGCCGGGCAGGGCGCTGTCACCGAAGAGCGCAGCACCCTCTTTCTTCAGGGCTTTCAGACTGTCACCGTTCTGCGGCGGCAGGAGCTGCTGCTCTTCCCCGCTGCCCTCCGCTCCGCCGTGATCGAGGGTGTGGCCCAGGTCTGCCGCTCGATGCAGTACGCCTCTGATACCGACTCCCACGCCAAGGAGCTGGAGGCCCTTTTCGGCACCCTGCGGCTTTTTTCCGTGCTGGACACGGAAAAGCTGATCCGCGGCGTGGATGTGACCGAGGAGATCCTCTCCCGGGACCCCAGCGGGGACTATGCCCACATGGACAGCGGCACCCGGCAGGACTACCTGGCAAGGCTTACAAAGCTGGCCCGGGCCCAAGGGCTGGAAGAGCATGTATTGGCCCGGAAGCTGATCAAACAGGCGGCGGAAGAGGGGCGGCATGTGGGCTTTACCCTTTTCCCGCCGAAAAAGCGCCGGGGCGCGGGGCTTTACATCACCGCGAACATCGTCCTCACCCTGTTTTTCAGTCTGCTGCTGTCCTTTGCCGTGGGCAGCCCCGGGGCCGCGGTTCTGCTTCTGCTGCCGGTGTCGGAGCTGGTGAAGAGTCTGCTGGATCTGATCCTGCTGCACCTCATCCCCCCGAAACGTCTGCCCCGAATGGACACGGAAAAGGGCGTTCCCCCCGAAGGCCGCAGCATCTGCGTTCTCTCCGCCCTGCTGACCAGCCCCGACAGCGGCGGGAAGCTGGCGGAAAGTCTGGAGCAATTTCGTCTGGCCAACCGCAGCGCGGGGAAGAATGTTTCTTTCGGCATTTTAGCGGACCTGCCCGCCGCCGACGCGCCGGAGACGGAGGAAGATGAAAAGATCCTCCGCGCCGCCCGCAGCGCCGTGAACGGGCTGAATTTCAAATACGGCGGCGGCTTCTATCTCTTCACCCGGGAACGGCGCTTCGACGGGGAGCGCTACACCGGCCATGAGCGAAAGCGGGGCGCGCTGCTGGAGCTGGCAAAGCTTTTGTGCGACAGGGACTCCGCTCTCCGCGTCACGGGCGACAAGGACGCCCTTGCGGGGGTTCGCTATATCATCACCCTGGACAGCGACACGAAAATGTACCCCGGCGCGGTCTCGGAGCTGATCGGGGCCATGCTCCATCCCCTGAACACGCCCCGGCTGGATAAGCGCCGCCATGTGGTGACGGAGGGCCACGCTGTCATCCACCCCCGCATCAGCACGGGGCTGAAAAGCGCCAACGCCACCGACTTTGCCCTGATCTTTGCCGGGGCCGGGGGCAGCGACCCCTATGGGGCCCTCTGCGGCGAGCTGTATATGGACGCCTTTGACAGCGGCGGCTTTGCGGGCAAGGGCATTTTAGACGCCAGGGTGCTGCTGGACTGCTCCGAAGCCCACTTTCCCGAGGGCCGCATCCTCTCCCACGACGCCCTGGAGGGGGCCTATCTCCGGGGTGCGTTCATGGGCGACACGGAGTTTTCCGACAGCTTCCCCGCAAAGCCCCTGTCCTATTACCGGCGGCTCCACCGCTGGGTCCGGGGTGACTGGCAGAACGCCCCCTGGCTCTTTGGCCGGGGCCGGGATCTGAGCGATATCGACCGCTGGCGGCTGCTGGACAGCCTGCGCCGCAGTCTGATCGCTCCGGCCACCTTCATCGCCATTCTCTCCGGCTTTTTTATCCCCGCCGCCGGGCTGAGGCTGGCAGCCTGGGCAGCGCTGCTGGCCCTGTTGAGCCGTCTGTTCATCTCCCTTGCCGAGGGCGGCCGCAAGCGCCGGGAGACGGTGCGCCTGCGCCGCTACACCCGGCTGCTCACTGGCGTGGGCGGAGCCATCGTCCAGACCTTTATGCGGCTCTGGCTGCTGCCCTTTGAGGCCTGGGTCTGTCTCTCCGCCGCCGTCACCGCCCTGTGGCGGATGCTGGTTTCCGGGCAGAAGCTGCTGGAATGGGAGACCGCCGCCCAGAGCGACAGCCGCAGCGGCTCTCTCGCCGCCCACATGAAGGCCATGTGGTTTCCCATGCTGGCGGGGGCGCTGTGCCTGCTGCTGTCCCCTGCCATTATCGGCAAGTCGGCGGGGCTGATGTGGCTCCTGTCCCCTGTGGCCACAGCGGCTCTGTCTCTGCCCGCCCGCAGGGAGAATACGCTGAGCCGGGCGGACCGGGAATATCTGCATCTGCGCGCCGGGGAGACCTGGCGCTACTTCCGGGATTTCTCCACAGAGGAGGACAACTTCCTGCCCCCGGACAATTTCCAGGAGCAGCCCCCTGTTGGCGTGGCCCACCGCACTTCGCCCACCAACATCGGCCTTGCCGCCGCCGCGGCGGTGGCGGCCATGGACATGGAGCTGATCCAGAGCGAAGAGTGCGTGGAGTATATCCGCCGCCTGACGGAGACCCTTCTGCGGATGCCCCGCTGCCGGGGACACTATTATAATTGGTACGACACCCGCACTCTGCTGCCTCTGCACCCGGCTTTCGTCTCCACCGTGGACAGCGGCAATCTGTACGCGGGGCTGCTGGTGGCCGCCGCCGCCATGGAGGAGTTGGGGCAGCGGGAGCTTGCGGAGCGTCTGCGCTCCATTCTGGAACAAATGGACTTTTCGCCGTTGTACGACGGGGGGCGGGGCCTTTTCTATATCTGCTATGACGCCTCCAGGGAGCGGGGCGCCGGCGGCTGGTACGACCTGATGGCAAGCGAGGCCATGCTGACAAGCTACATTGCCATTGCCAAGGGGGATGTGCCGAAAAAGCACTGGCGGCGTCTCAGCCGGGCCCAGCTGCAGAAGGACGGCTACCGGGGCCTTGCCAGCTGGACGGGCACCATGTTTGAATACCTGATGCCAGAGCTGTTTTTGCCCCTCTATCGGGGCAGCCTTCTGTACGAGAGCAGCCGCTTTTGTCTCTACGCCCAGAAGCGCCGGGTCTTTGCCGGTAAGCCCTGGGGCATCTCCGAGAGCGCCTTTTTCTCTCTGGACAGCTCCCTCAGCTACCGCTACAAGGCCCACGGCTGTCCCGCCCTGGCGTTGAAGCGGGGGCAGGAGGAGGACATGGTAGTCTCGCCCTACAGCAGCTTTTTGGCCCTCTGCGCCGAGCCGGAGAGCGCGGTGAAGAACCTCCGCCGCCTGGAGCGTTTCGGCGCCCTGGGGCGCTACGGCTTTATTGAGGCCCTGGACTTCACCCCCGGCCGCTGCCGCAGCGACAGCGGGGAGCCGGTGCGCTGCACCATGGCCCACCACGCGGGGATGAGCATTCTTGCCGCCGCGAACGTGGTAAAAGACGGCTGCGTGCAGCGCCGCTTCCTTTCCGACCCGGCCATGGCCGCCCACACTGCCCTGCTCCAGGAGCGGCTGCCGGAGGACGGCATCGTCATCCGCCGGGACCTGTCCCCGGTGCCGGAAAAGCCGGACCGGGCAGAGGCCGGGCGCTGGCAGAAGCAGGGCGGGGTCGAGGACGAGGGCTGCTGTCTGCTCTCCAACGGGGCCTATGAGCTGCTCCTCCGCTCCGACGGCGGCGGACAGGCAAAGCTTTCCGGCCGGCTTATCTACCTTCAGGCCCCCAGGCTGCGGCTGGACGGAAAAAATCTCTTCCCCGCAAAAGCGGAGCACTGGGAATTTTCCGAGGATCAGTGCGCCTTCCGGCGAAGCCTTGAAGGTCTGGAAGTCCGGCTCACCGTCTTTGCCGCCTCCGGTGACTGCGGGGAGCTTCGCACCATACAGTGTAAATCCGACCGGGACAGAGAAGTCTCCCTGGAATTTTCCTTTGTGCCGGTGCTGGCCGCTTATAATGATTATGTAAACCATACCGCTTTCTGGCGCTTAGGGATCTTCGCCCAAGCGGAGGGCCGCCGGCTGCTGCTGCGCCGGGTGCGCCGGGGCGGCGCGGGAGAGCTTTGGCTCTGCCTTGCCTGCAGCGGGGATGCCCGCTTTTCCGCTGACAAGAAGGGCGGTCTGGGCTGGCTCTCAGAGCCTCTGGTCAGGGTCCGGCTGGACCTTCACCTGCGTGCCGGAGAGACGGCCGCGCTGCGCTTTGCCCTCTGTGCCGGCTTCTCCCAAAAGGAGGCCGTGGAGGGGGCCGAGCGGATACTGGCCGCCTCTGAGCTGGACTGCGGCGGTATGCTGGGCGCTTCGGCCACGCTACTGGGACTCAGCGCCGGGGAGATCGGCGCGGCCATGGACATGCTTCCGGCGCTGACAAAGCCCCGGCTCCATGAGGCCGCCCCCGCCCGGGAGCTGTGGCCCTTCGGCATCTCCGGCGACCTGCCCATTCTCTGCTGCGACAGCGGCGCGAAAGAGGCGGAGAGCCTGCTGCTGCGCTTCTGTCTGCTGAAAAGCTGCGGACTCAACGCGGACCTGGTCTATCTCAGCGACGAGCAGGGCGAGTACCAGCGGCCCTTCTTCCGCCGGGTCAGCCAGATCCTCTCCCGCTTCTCCCTCGAGGCCCTGATCGACAGCCCCGGCGGGGTGCATTTCGCCCCTCTGAGCGCAAAGGCGCTGATCGAGAGCCGGGCCGCCTGGGCGGTGGGGCGGGAGCAGAGCGCTCTGCCGGAGCCGCCCTCGCCCGTTTTCGGCGCTCCCCGGTCTCCCGGCAGCATCCCCGAACACCGGCACGCGGGTCGGGCCTTTGAGTTTTATGTAAACCAAAGTCTCCCCTTCCGCCCCTGGCAGCTCATTCTGACCAACGGCCGCTACGGCTATATTGCCTCCGACTGCGGCAGCGGATGCATGTGGCTGGAAAACGCCCGGGAGATGCGGATCAACCCGCCCCCTCTCCTGCCCGAGGACATCTCCGGCAGCGAGAGACTGTGGCTGGAGACGGAGAAGGGGCCTGTCAGCCTCTTTGCCGCCAACGACGGCTACCCCTGTCGGGTCAGCTTTTCCCCCGGCCTTGCGGTGTGGGAAAAGGAGATCGGCGGCGCGCTCATCAAAACCAGCGCCTTCATCCCCGGCGGCATTGACGCCCGGGTGTTCATGGTGGAGGGAGCTGACGACCTGGAGCTGGGCTGGTCCCTGTCCCTGGTTCTGGGCGCGGCTGACGGCAATAGCGTGCGCTGCGGCGCAAAGGACGGCATTTTCCGGGCGGAAAACCCGGAGGCCACCCTGCCCGGCGTGGCGTTTCGGGCAGGCAGCTCCTCCCCTGCCCTGATCAAATGCGATTTTGCCCCCGCTGCCATGCTGCTGCGCTGTACCTGCCGCCACATCACCGTGCTGGCCTGCGGCTGCTGCAGCGAGGCGGAGATAAAAGAGCTTTGCCGCCCCAGTCTGGCGCTGGCGGCCCTGTCCTCCGCCGCCTCCCGCTGGGCCGCTCTGCTGGACCGGCTGGAGATCCGCACCAGAAACCGTGCGCTGGACGCCTATATGAACGGCTGGGCCGCCTATCAGACCATCGCCTGCCGTATTCAGGGCCGGTGCAGCCTGTACCAGAGCGGCGGAGCCATTGGCTTCCGGGATCAGCTTCAGGACAGCGTGAACATGCTGCTCATCGACCCCCATTACGCCCGGGAGCAGATTTTGGACTGCTGCCGCCACCAGTATGTGGAGGGGGACGTGATGCACTGGTGGCACCCCCACCCGGAGGGGGACAAGGGTGTGCGCACCCGCTGCTCCGACGACTTATTGTGGCTGACCTGGGCGCTGTGCCAGTATGTGGAGGCCACCGGAGACGAGGCCATCTGCGTCCTGGAAGAAAGTTATGTAAACTCATCTTCTCTCACCGCCGTGGAGCGGGACCGCTACGAGCGGCCGGAAGTTTCCGACATGCGCGCCTCAGTGCTGGACCACGCCAAGGCCGCGCTGGAGCGCTGCGCCGCCCGGGGCTTTGGGCCCAACGGCCTGCCCTGGTTCGGCAGCGGCGACTGGAACGACGGTCTGGACGCGGTGGAGGGCGAGAGTGTGTGGCTGGGCTGGTTCTTCTCCTGCTGCGCGGACATGTTCGCGGGGCTTCTCCGCCGCCTGGGCCGCCCCGGGGCGGAGCGCTATGAAAAGCTCTCCCGCCAGCTTGCACTTGCCGCCGAAAACAGCTTCAACGGCCGCTGGTATATGCGGGGACGGTTGGAAGGCGGCGAGGCCCTGGGCGGCGATGGGCGCATCGACTCCATCGCCCAGAGCTGGGCTGCCCTGTGCCCCCACAGCGACAAGGCCCACGGGGACGCCGCGTTGGAAAACGCGTTATGTAAACTTGTTGACCGGGAGCACCGGCTGGTAAAGCTCTTTGACCCGCCCTATTCCCCGGACGAGCCCTACCTGGGCTATATCTCCAGCTACGGCGAGGGCTTCCGGGAAAACGGCGGCCAGTACACCCACGGAGCCGTCTGGCTGGCCATGGCCTGCTTCCGCCGGGGCCGCCCGGACGCGGGCTACGAGATATTGAACCTGCTGCTGCCGGAAAACCACCCACTCCAGAGCTACGGCGGCGAGCCCTTTGTACTGGCGGCGGACGTGTACGCCGCCCCCGGCCATGAGGGCGAGGCGGGCTGGACCTGGTACACCGGCTCCGCCGGCTGGTACTTCCGGGCGGTGACAGAAGAGCTGTTGGGCTTGCGGCTCCGGGACGGGAAATTATATGTCAGCCCCTCCCTGCCCGCCGCCCTGGAGGGCTACACTGCCGATTGGACGGACTTTTCCGGCAAGAGCCACCGCATAGAGGTAAAAGGCCAAAAAATCACCGTGGACGGGGAGAAATATTCCGGCGGGGGCATCGGATAGGGCTACCCAAAAGGAAAAAAGCGTGGTATAATAATGACAACTGAATAAACCGCAAAGCGGTTTATTCACGCGGCTTTCGCCGCGAAATTCCATAAAAACGGCTCTTTTAACCGTTTTTATGGAATTCTGTCATTGTTACAATGTGTATTTTCCTTGGCGTGGCGCACCACGCCAAGGAAATGTGCAAGGGTTTTGTGCAAATAAGCACAAAGCCCTTGCACTTGAACAAAGCCTGTTGGCCTTGAAAGCCAGGGCTTTCAAGGCTTGCGGCTTTGTTCAGTACGCATTATAATCAGATACTAAAAGAAAATGTGTTACACGGAGGTGCCCCATGGAGATAACAAGGACAGAGATCATGCCCGGCGTATGGCTGAGCCATCTGCGAACAGACAAGTTCAAATCCGCCTGTCTCAGTCTGAACCTGCTCAGTCAGCTCAGCCGGGAGACGGCCTCCATGAACGCCCTTATCCCCTTCGTTCTGCGCCGGGGCGCCACCGGCTATGAGGATATGGAGAAGATCTCCGCCCGGCTGGACGAGCTGTACGGCACGGCCATTGAGCCGGTGGTCCGCCGCATCGGAGAGATCCAGTGCGTGGGCTTTTTCGCCAGCATCCCGGAGGGGGACTTCCTGCCGGGGAAGGAGAATGTGCTCCGCCCGGCCTGCGACCTGCTGGGCAGGCTTCTGCTGGCCCCCGCCACCCGGGGCGGTCTGCTTCTGCCCCAGTATGTGGACAGCGAGAAGGAAAAGCTGCTGGACATCATCCGCAGCCGCATCAACGACAAGCGCAGCTACTCCGTCACCCGCTGCATCGAGGAGATGTGCTGCTATGAGGATTTCGCCGTGGGCCGCTTCGGCAGCGAGACGGAGGCGGAGAACATCAACTACAAAAAGCTGACCCGCCAGTACCGCAGTCTCCTGCAGTCAAGCCCTATCGAGATCTTCTACTGCGGCCGCAGTTCAAAAAAGGAGCTGGTCTCCTGCCTGCGGGACGTGCTCTCCACTCTGCCCCGGGGTGAGATCGATTACGACATCGGCACCGACGTGCGCATGAACGCGCTGGAGGAAAAGCCCCGCACCGTCACCGAAGAGCTGGACGTGACCCAGGGCAAGCTGGTCATCGGCTACCGTCTGGGCGAGTGCATGGAGGAGGCGGAGCCCGCCCCCCTCTTCGTGTTCAACTGCGTGTTCGGCGGCGGCACCACCTCCAAGCTCTTTATGAACGTGCGCGAGCGCCTGCAGCTGTGCTATTACGCAAGCTCCATGGTGAGTCTGCAGAAGGGTCTGCTGCTGGTGGCCTCGGGCATAGAGTTTGATAAATTCGAAGTGGCCCGGGACGAGATCTTCCGGCAGCTGGACGCCATCAAACAGGGCGACATCAGCGACGAGGAATTAAATTCCGCCAAATCCTGCGTGGCCTCGGACCTGCGGGCCTATATGGACAGCCAGGGCGAGCTGGAGGGCTTCTACCTGACGCGGGCGCTGGAGGGACTGGAATACGGCCCCATGGAGCTGGCGGAGCTGGTGGAGGACGTGACAAAAGAGGACGTTATGCGCATAGCAAACAGCCTTGCGTGCGACATGATCTATTTTTTGAAGGGCAACGGTCAGGCAGAGGAGGATGAAGATGCAGCTGAATAAGTATGACGATATCGGCGAGAGCATGTATTCCGCCACGCTGCAAAACGGCCTGCGCCTGCGGGTGATCCCCAAGCCCGGCTTCAGCACCGCCTACGCCGTCTTTGCCACCAATTACGGCGGCGCTCACCGCCGCTTCACCGTGGACGGGCAGACCCTGGACACTCCGGCGGGCGTGGCCCATTTTCTGGAGCATAAGATGTTCGACCTGCCCGACGGGGAAAACGCCCTGAACATTCTCTCCGCCAACGGGGCCGACCCCAACGCCTTCACCTCCAGTGGCGTCACCTGCTATTATTTTGAGTGTACCGAGGGCTTTGAGGAAAACCTGCGTATGCTGCTGCACTTTGTCTCCACCCCCTATTTCACGGCGGACACGGTACAGAAGGAGCAGGGCATCATCGCCCAGGAGATCCGCATGGGTGAGGACGACCCGAATGTGAGCATTTACTACGACCTGCTCACCATGCTCTACGACCACCACCCCATCCGGGACCGGGTGGCCGGGACGGTGGAGAGCATTGCGGAAATTACGGACAAGACCCTGTACGACTGCCACCGGGTATTTTATGCCCCCAGCAACATGGTGCTCTGTGTGGAGGGGGATATCGACCCGGAGCGGGTGCTGGCCATCGCGGAGGAGGAGCTGCCCAAGGCCCTCAGCCCCGTCCCCAAAGCGGACTTCGGCCCGGAGGAGGGGCTTCTTCCCATGGAGCATTTCCGCAGTCGGGAAATGGCGGTCTCCGCCCCCCAGTTTCTCATCGGGGCCAAGTTCCGCCCCGCGGAGGAGGGACAGGCGCTGCTGCGCCAGCGGCTGGTGTCTCAGCTGGCCCTGCGTATGCTGGTGGGCTCCTCCTCGCCCTTCTACGCCAGGCTCTATTCCCAGGGCCTGATCAGCCACGACTTTGATTATGAGGCGGACTTTACCGCCGGCACTGCCACCGTCATCATCGGCGGGGAGAGCCGGGAGCCGGAAAAGGTGCTGGACGAGCTGAAGGCCGAAGCGGCCCGGGTTTCGGAAAAGGGCTTTGACCCGGAGCTTTTCCGCCGCTCCAAGCGGGCCTCCCTGGGCGCAAGGCTCCGTGGTCTGGAGGACTTTGAGAGCGTCTGCGTCTCCACCGTCACGGGGCTGTTCAGCGGCTACTGTGCCTTTGACGCCATCTCCCTGCTGGGTCAGGTGACAAAGGCCGAGTGCGAGCAGTTTGTCCGCGAGACGCTGTCAAATGAGCGCCTTGCCATATCCATCATCACCCCCAAGAGGACCTGAAACCATGATTCTTTTTCTTGTACAAACCATTCAGCGCGATTCCGCCATCAGCTTCCCCATGCTGGGGGACTTCAGCTTCAATCCGCCCAGCTGTTTCAGCCTTTTCGGCCTGAACATATACTATTACGGGGTCATTATCGCCCTGGGCTTCATTCTGGCCATGGTCTACTGCTCCCGCAATTCCAGAGACTTCGGCATCAAGTCCGACGACTTTTTTGACCTGATGCTGTGGATCATCCCCTGCTGCATCATCGGGGCGAGGCTCTACTATGTGCTCTTCAACCTGGACCACTATCTGGCCGACCCGGGGGAGCTTTTCGCCATCCGTGACGGCGGGCTTGCCATCTACGGCGGCATTATCGTGGGCGTCATCGTCATCATTTTCGTCAGCCGCCATAAGAAGATCCCCATCCCCGCCATGCTGGATCTGGCGGTGTTCGGGCTGCTCATCGGGCAGATTCTGGGCCGCTGGGGCAACTTTATGAACCGGGAGGCCTTCGGCGCGGAGACGGAGATCTTCTGCCGCATGGGCCTGACCGCGCCGGACGGCAGCACCATCTATGTCCACCCCACCTTCCTGTATGAGAGTCTGTGGAACCTGGCGGGGCTGATTTTCCTCATCATCTGGACAAAAAAGGGCCATCGGAAGTACGACGGCCAGTGCACGCTGATCTACTTTTTCTGGTACGGTCTGGGCCGGGCCTGGATCGAGGGATTGCGCACCGACAGTCTGTATATCGGCAGCACCAACATACGCGTATCACAGGCACTTTCCATTGTGCTTGTTTTGATATCACTCATACTCTTGATACTCCAGAGCCGCAGGCCCCACCCGCCGGAAGCGTTGTATGTGAACCGGGTCCGGGCGGCGGAAGCAGCGACGGAAGAGACAGAAGGCACATGCGCCAAGGAGGATAAGTAAAATGGCAGATTACAAAGACATCATTAAAGGCACCCTGAACAACATCGCCGTCAAGGTCAAGGAAGTGGCCGAGTCTGACACCGTGCAGAACTTCTGCGGCAAGGTGAAAGAGGCCGCCGAGACCGGCTCTGTCAAGGAGATTTACGACAAGGGCGCAAACCGCGCCAAGGCCTATTCCCGCATCGCCAAGCTCACCCTGGAGATGAACGGCGAGAGCGAGGAGCTGAAGCGGGTGTACACCGAGATTGGCAAGCTCTATTACGACCAGGCCAAGGACGCGCCCGAGGGCTTCTTCGCCCCCCTGTTCAACCAGGTGCAGGAGATCAGCGCCAGCATCCTGGCCAAGGAAGAAGAGATCAACGCCATGAAGGCCGAGTTTGAGGCCGAGGCCGCCGCCAAGGACATCGAGGTGGAGGTCTGCGCGTTTGACGAAGTGGTGGACGCCACCGAGAGCGACGGCACCAACGAGAGCCCCGCTGACGACAAGACCGAGGAATAAGCAAAGCAAAAAGCCGAAAAGAGGCCTGTCAGAAATGGCAGGCCTCTTTTTGTGTATGCCGGTAATTTTGCGGTCGCCCCCGTGCAAAGGCTCCCCTTGTCAGGGGAGCTGTCACGCGCAGCGTGACTGAGGGGTAGTCAAAG
>SAMEA3663248__coassemble_168_pt1 | contig 24680 bp, 23 predicted proteins | sample SAMEA3663248__metabat2_low_PE_036 | metagenome-assembled genome bin SAMEA3663248 (sample SAMEA3663248) | pig gut metagenome | biome: pig gut; feature: pig-associated habitat; material: faeces | place: China | collected 2013 | reverse complement strand
TCATAGCGCAGGGCTTTGTCCTCCGGCTGAAGCTGCCGCTCGGGCCGGCTCTGCTGCCGCTCCTCGCTGCCTCTGGCCTGGGTCACCAGCTTTTTGCGCCGGCGCTCCACCTCTTTTGTCACCACATCGGCGCTGACGCCGGACAGGGAGGCCACCCGCATGGCATAGACCTGGCGCTCAACCGACCCGGGCAGCCTGGCCACCAGGTCGGAGGCTTCCTTGAGAAATTCCACCTTCTGCTCGTCAACAGACAGGTCGTACTTGTCCGTCACCGCGCGCAGCCGGTAGTCGATCTGGTTTTCCGAGGCCTCCAGCAGATTGCGGAAAGCGTCGGCCCCTTTGAGCTTGATGAACTCGTCCGGGTCCTTCGCGCCGCTCATGCGCAGCACCTTGACCTTCAGGTCCAGCTTTTCCAGAATGCCGATGGCCCGCTGGGCGGCCTTGATGCCGGCCCCGTCGTTATCGTAGGCGATGATGACCTGATTGGTGTACCGGGAGATAAGCCGGGCCTGCTCCGGCGTCAGGGAAGTGCCCAGAGAGGCCACGGCGGAGTCGAAACCCGCCTGATGCAGCGATACCACGTCTATATTTCCCTCTGAGAGGATTATATATCCGCTTTTTGATTTTTTAGCCAGATTCAGGGCGAAAAGGTTGCGGCTTTTGTTGAACACAAGGGTTTCGGGGCTGTTCATGTACTTGGGCTCCCCGTCGCCCAGAATACGGCCGGAAAAGCCGATGACGTTTCCCCGCACGTCGATGACGGGGAACATCAGGCGGTTGCGGAAGGTGTCGTAGTAGCCGCCTTTTTTGCCCTTGCGGACAAGGCCCGCGTCGAACAGCTCAAAGTCGGTGTAGCCCTTTTCCCGCATGGCCTTTTCCAGACTGTCCCAGGTGTCCGGGGCAAAGCCGATGCCGAAATTTTTGGCCGTGGCGGGGCCGATGCGGCGCTTGGCCATATAGTCTCTGGCAGCGCCCCCCTGAGCGGTGGAGAGCTGGGCGTAGAAAAACCTGGCCGCGTCCCGGTTCAGCGCCAGCATACGGGAGCGCTTGCGGCTCTCCCGGTCGTTTTCCTCCTCGGGCATGGGCATTCCGGCCCGTTTGGCCAGAAACTCCACTGCCTCGGGGAAGCTGAGATTTTCGATTTCCATGATGAAGTTGATCACCCCGCCGCCCTTGCCGCAGCCGAAGCAGTGGTAGATCTGCTTGTCCGGCGAGACGGAAAAGGAGGGGGTCTTTTCACTGTGAAAGGGGCAGAGCCCGAACATGTTGGAGCCGCTTTTCTTGCCCAGCCGCACATAGCCGGACACCACGTCCACAATGTCGTTGCGCTCCGTCAGCTCAGTGAGGAAGCTCTCGGAAAAGGCCATTATATTACCTCATTTGACGGTCCAGGCAAAGGGGATGAACAATTCGCCGTATTTCTCCATGGCGTAGCCGTCGGTCATGCCGGAGATGTAGTCGCAGGCGGCCCGCTCCCGGCCCTCCCGCTCGATCACCGGGCGGAAGTCCTCCGGCAGCTTGTCCGGATTCTGCACATAGTAGTCGTACAGCCGGCTCAGAATGCCGTCCACCTTGCTCTCCTCGCCCTTGGCCTGGGGGTTGGTGTAGACGTCAGAATACATGAAAGAATGGAAAAAGTCAAAGGTCTCCTGCATTTTGGGAGACATTTTCAGTTGGCCGTCCCCGCTGTTTTGGATCAGGTCGGTGAGGATGGCATTGATGCGCTCGCTGTTTCGCATACCGCAGTTGCGGTGGATAAGCTCCGGCACCTGGTCCTCGGTCAGGATCCCGGCGCGGATGGAGTCGTCCAGGTCGTGGTTTATGTAGGCGATGCGGTCACAGAGCCGGACCGTTGTGGCCTCCAGGGTGTCGTCCGGCGCGCCGTGGGTGTGGTGCAGGATGCCCATTCTGGTCTCAACACAAAGGTTTAATCCCTTTCCGTCCCGCTCCAGGATATCCACCACCCGCAGGCTCTGCTCATAGTGCTTGAAGCCGCCGGGGTAGATGCGGTTTAAGGCCCGCTCGCCCGCGTGGCCGAAGGGGGTGTGGCCCAGATCGTGGCCCAAGGCGATGGCCTCGGCCAGATCCTCGTTTAAGTTCAGTGCCCTGGCCACCGTGCGGGAAAGCCGGCTGACCTCCAGCGTGTGGGTCAGGCGGGTGCGGTAATGGTCCCCCTCGGGCTGGAGAAAGACCTGGGTCTTGTGCTTCAGGCGGCGGAAGGACTTGGAGTGGGTGATCCGGTCAATATCCCGCTGAAAGCAGGTGCGGATGCTGCACTCCTCTTCCGGCATCAGCCGCCCGGCGGAGTTTTCGGACAAAACGCCGTACTTGCCGATGAATGTATGCTCGGCCAATTCCCGTTCCCGTCTGGGACATGACATAGAGATCACCGCCTTTTGTATATAATAGAAGAATAGTGAGCAGTTTACCCGCTCACTATTCTTATACGACGTAATTTTTTATTTCCCTTTATTTTTTTGAAAAATTTTTTCCGCGCCCTGTTATTTCAGCGGCACGGCCCGGAAGGCCTCGCCGGTGAGGGCGGCGGTCACCGCCCCGGCGCTGAGATCGAAGATGCGGGCCTTGAAATCCTCCGCCCGCTCCTCGGGCACAAGGGCCCGGATGGTCACGGCGGCGGCGTAGTCCATATCCGTGACGATGCCGTCAAAGGCGGCAACTTCCAGCTTCAGCCGCTCGGCCATAGCGTAGGAGCAGGGCAGCTCCGCCTCCACCCAGCGGCGCACCACGGAGACGCCCGCCGCGTCCAGGGCGTCCTTGGCGCTTTTGGTGTAGGCCCGGAGCAGGCCGCCGGCGCCCAACAGCACCCCGCCAAAATAGCGGGTCACCACGCAGACCACATTGCACAGCCCCTCCCGGCGGAACACCTCCAGCATGGGGATCCCGGCAGTGCCCTGGGGCTCCCCGTCGTCGGAGTAGCGCTCGGCCCCGTCCCGGATGATGTAGCACCAGCAGTTGTGCCGGGCGTCGTAATATTTCTTTTTCATCTCGGCGATGAAGGCCTTGGCCTCCTCCTCGCTCTCCACCCGGCGCACATGGCCCAGAAAGCGGGAGCGCTTTTCCGTAAATTCCGCCTCGCCCGGCCCGGTGGGGATATAGTATTCAGTCATTGCTCCCAGTCCTCCCGGCTGACAGAGTAATAGAGGGCCTTTCGCGTCTCGTTGAAGGCGGGGACGAACCAATCCTGGGTGCAGCGGTACTGAAAACCGCACTTTTCGATCACCCGGCGGGACTTGTCGTTGCCCGCAAAATGGCTGCACCAGACCCGCTCCGCCCCCTTTTCAAAGCAGCGGCGGAGAAGAAAGCGCACCGCCTCCGGGATATAGCCCTGCCCCCAGAAGGGCACGCCGATCCAGTAGCCGATCTCCGGCTCGCCTTCGCCCAGGGAGACCTCGGAGGGGAAAACGCCGATGCTGCCCACAGGCTGGTCGCTGCCCTTGAGGGTGACGGCCCAGGTGACCTCATTGGCCGCCTTTTCGTCATTCATCAGCACCGTGCGCAGGATATGCAGGCTGTCCGCCTCGTCCTTATGTACCGCCCAGCCGGCGGGAGGGCCCACCCGGGGGTCTTTTGCATAGTGATAAAGGTCTGCGGCGTCCTCCTCCCGCCAGGGGCGCAGGATCAGCCGGTCGGTTTCCAGAATGCTCAATCTTCCCAGTCCTCCTTGGGCTCTGTATAGCCGGGGATAAATTCCTTGACTTTGCCGAAGGTTTCCGGCGTGACTACCGCCTCCGCCTCTATGCCGTCGTCGGTATATTCAAGCCTGAGTACCTTGGCCTCCCGGTTCAGCATGTCCGCGATACCGGCCTTCGTATAGGGGATCTTCAGCGTCACCTGCTTTTTGCCCTTGTCCAGCATCTCCAGCAGCTTTTTCACCAGCAGGTCCGCCCCCTCGCCGCTGCGGGCGGAGATGCAGACCACATTGTCCCCGTGGGGCAGGATGCCGATATAGGCGTCGCACTTGTTGTACACCCGCAGGCAGGGGGTGGTCTCCGCGCCCAGCTGGCGGATCAGCTCGTCCACCACTCTGGCCTGCTCCTCCCACTCGGGGTTAGCAATGTCGATCACATGCAAAAGCACGTCGGCGAAACGCAGCTCCTCCAGGGTGGCCTTGAAGGCTTCAATCAGGTGGGTGGGCAGCTTACGGATAAAGCCCACAGTGTCGGACAAGAGCACCTCCTGGGTCTCGTCCAGGCGCAGGCGGCGGGTGGTGGTGTCCAGGGTGTCGAACAGCCGGTCATTGGCCGGGATGTCCGCGCCGGTGAGGCAGTTTAGGAGGGTGGATTTGCCCGCGTTGGTGTAGCCCACCAGGGCCACAACGGGCATGGCGTTTTTCTCCCGGCGGCGGCGCTGGGTGCTTCGTACCTTGCGCACGGCGGCCAGCTCCTCCTCCAGCTTCTGGATCTTGCGGCGGATATGGCGGCGGTCGGTCTCCAGCTGGGTCTCGCCGGGGCCGCGGGTGCCGATGGGGGAGGAGCCGCCGGAGGCAGTCTGCCGCACCAGGTGGGTCCACATGCCGGTAAGCCTGGGCAGCAGGTACTTGTACTGGGCCAGCTCCACCTGGAGCTGACCCTCTCTGGTCTGGGCCCGCTGGGCAAAGATGTCCAGAATCAATCCGGAGCGGTCCAGCACCTTTACCCCCAGCTCCTCGCTGAGCACCCGCATCTGGGAGGGGGTCAGCTCGTTGTCGAACACCGCCAGGTCGCAGTCGTTCATGGCGATGAGCTCTTTCATCTCCTGCACCTTGCCGTCGCCGATAAAGCTGCGGGGGTCGGGCGTGGGGCGGTTTTGCATGATGATGGCCACAGTGTCGCCGCCGGCGGTATCCACCAGCGCGGCCAGCTCCTCCATGGAGACCTCGGTGGAGCGCTCATGCTCATCCATGCTGGCGGCGGAAAGCCCGGCCAGCACCGCCCGTTCTCTTTTATTCTCCGTATTTTCTATGGTAATCAGTCCTTTTTCGGGGTATTAAGTAAGTATAACGCATACGATGGATTTTGCCAATAATAATATACCCCAAAACTTACAGAAAACCGTGCTTCCTCCGCTTCCGGCGCAGCAGTTCGCCCTTGGCCTCAAACAGGATAATGTCGCTGCCGATGCGCACGATGCAGTCCCAAGGCAGCACATAGTCGTCCTCCCGGCCCAGCAGCCCGAAAAATTTGGCCTTGCCGGGGGTGATCAGAGAGACGAGACGCCCCTCCGCGTCGTCAAATTCCGCGTCGCACACATAACCCAGCCGGAAGCCGGAGTGGACGTCGATCACCTCTTTGTAGCGCAAATCGGAAAAATAGCTTATCATAACAGATCACCGCCTCCGTATATTCTACGGGGGCGGTGGATTGTCCTATGTCTGATTTTGGGAATCTCTGATTAAATCCCCGTGCTTATCTTCACGGCATAAATCCCCGCTGGTCATCGTCAGAAAAGTTTGAAATACACAAAGTATTCCTGCACTTTTCTTCCTCGCCAGCGAAAATTTCTGCCCCAAATCTGCGCACGTTGATTTAAACAGAGCTTCCCTTGCTTTTGGGTATGGATATGGTGAGAATCAGGGAGTCCTCAGTCTCCTGCCGCTGCACTCCGGCGTCTATGCCGCCCTGCTTCATCAGGTCGATGCTGCGGGACAGGGTGTTGAGAAACACCCGCACGTCTTTGAGCACAAAGGTGCGCTTGTGTTCCGGCTTTTCCGGCTCTGCCGGCGGCTCCGGCTCCGGGCTGCTCAAAAGGGCGTCCACATAGGCGTCGGTGGCGGCCACGGTCAGGCCGTTGTCGATGATGTACGCCAGAGCTTCCCGCTGGGCCTCCGGCCGCTGGAGTCGGAGCAGCGCCCGGCCGTGGCGCTCGGTCAGGCCGTTTTCCCGCAGGGCCTCCAGCACGTCCGGCGGCAGCTTCAACAGCCGCAGCTTGTTGGCCACGGCGGACTGGGACTTGCCGATGCGCCGGGCCGCCTCCTCCTGGCTCATGCCGAACATGCGGATCAGCTGGTTGATGCCCGCCGCCTCCTCAATGAAGTCCAGGTCCCGCCGCTGGAGATTTTCCACCAGGGCGATCAGGCTGGCATCCTCCATGTTCACGTCCAGCAATATACAGGGTACTTCCGGCAGCCCGGCCAGCTTTGCCGCCCGGAGCCTGCGTTCGCCCGCCACCAGCTCATATTTCCCGCCGCGCAGGCGCACGGTGAGAGGGTTGAGTATGCCGTAGGTCTTTATGCTCTCGCTCAGCTCCGCCAGCGCCTCGTCGTCAAAACGGCGGCGGGGCTGCACGGGATTGGGCGAAAGCTCGTCCGTTCTTAAATAAAGTATTCCGCCCCGCCGTACTCCGGGGCGGCTTCGCAGTGCCTGCATCACAAAACCTCCTTATTTTGTGGATGTGACACAATGATATACTACATCTTGCGAAAATACAGGCGAATATGGACGTAGAAAAGAATTATTATTTCCCAATGAAAAGCACCGCCCGAAAGGGCGGTGCACAAGGCGTCGACAAAGTTCGATGCCTTGAAAAATAATTCAGGAGTATTCGAAAATACTCCTGAATTAGTATGGATTGAACGCCAAAAGGGTACTCCCGTCCCCTTTCCATGCTCTCCCCGGGCAATTGGATACACTGCCGATCGCTTTTCCTCCAGTCAGAGCACCGCCCAAGCAGAAGAAGAGACAATGCGTGGTTTACTGGATATACTCAAGCAAGTGAAAGGTATAGGATTCGCCGGGAATAATGTCATAGATTACAACGGAATCGTCTTTGAACCGATCTCCTGCGCTCAGAGATGAAAGATAAATAGTACCGGAGTCAACTACATAGCCAGCGCTGTCGTACAGCTTATAGCTAATTATATCATACCCGGAATTGCTGTTTCCGCTTGTCTTTTCTCCGGTAATGGTGATGGAAAGCTGCGGAAAGAAGCCCTTGTCAAACGTGAAATCTGCGCCTTGGACCTGAATGACGGATGCTGTACCACCCATATAATCCTTTACCCTCAGGTCCAGCGGAAATGGATCAAATGTCACCTGGACATCTTCAATAGGCAGGCAGTACAGAGCATTGCAGCTTACTTCGTCAAATTGAACTGTATTTTCCTTATATACAGTGAGATAGACTTTTCCACTGGCAGATTTTCCGGCTCGAAGGTTTGCGGCAGGAATCCTTACATTGGCAAGATACTGCTCCCCTGCGGCCTGACTGGTATAGTAGCCGTAATCATCAGCAGAAACAGATTTTGTCCCGGCATAAACTTCTTCGTTTTCATCGTTTACGATTCGAATGTCAACATCCACATCGGCTGACAATGGTTTGCCATTCTGATCAAATAGTCCAAAGAAAACGCTGTAATCATTGGTCCCCTCATTGTACTGGAAAGACCAGCTTTTCAGTGTTTCAACATGGGATGCCGATAATCTGCACCCACTCAGTAACAGAGCGATTAAGAGGCTCCATACAAGAAAGGATCGTTTCATTTCTGCGTCTCCTTATCGGCCCCGGCTTTTATGGCCCTAATCATTTCACATTCAAGTGAACGCCTTTGCTTTGGATTCATCGTGCAGTAATCCCGGTTGCATTGTTCGTTCAGAAAGCAAGTCCCGCAGACAATCTGCCTAACCTCCTGCGCGATCAACTCATTATCACTTGGAAGCTCATAGGCCTTGATTTTCTGAATCCCCGTCGGATTGCGCAGTCCGTAATCAATCACTTTGCCATTTCCAGTCTTTATATAACGATAGACTTCGGCTCCAAATGCAACGCTGTCACCTACACAAAACTCTTCAAAACCGGATTTATCCATCCAGACGTGATCTTCTTTGCCATCGAACATCTCTCCGTTTAAAAACATGCCGCTGATAAAAATCCGTTTGAAGCAGATGTGCTTTTCCACGACTTTCTCAATTTCTCCCTTAAAACCCAACGGAATATTGAAAAAGCAGCGAGCAAAATACACGCGGTGATGCTTTCCTAAAGAGGCAAGCTGAACATCAAGATATTTATCATAGGACAGTTTTTCTGCCCCAACAACATCCGCTTGGGAAGCTGGATCAAAGAGGACCACACCGTCCTCTTCGTTTACAAGGGCGTTCTCCCCATAATAAGCCGCAAAGAGGGATTCCTTGCCCGGATATTTGGCAATCAGTGCGGCGGCTTTTTTAAGCCGATCCTGCTGCTTGTGCTCCTCACTCCGCGCCTTTTCAGATTGCTCTGCTAAGATCCGTTCTTCAATACGCTTGCTCTCGCTTGCTGTCAGTAAAGGCGGAAAATAGTCAGTACGGTCATATTCACCATCCTCCAGACGCGTTTTGAACCGAGTAAGGATATCCTTAAGTTCTTGCTCTGACAGATATTTTGCCCGGTCAATGGAGCAGCTGTAATAGCAGCCGGCACTTATGTTCCCATGTCCGGCGCCATACATAACAGCAGTATTCCACGGGCAAAGATAGTGTTCTTTCTGAACAAGCTTTCCTCGCTTTAGCCCATCTTCAAACTCCGGGAAAATTGCCGGATTGCCGCATCCCTCATAGTCATCCGTCCAGAAGCCGGAAGGCCCTTTGTCTGCATGGCGAATCATTAAGCCGAGAGCGTCAACCGTTGCCTGTTTTGTCTGTTTGTTTTTCATTTTTGAAGCCTCCATTAATAAGTGCTGCCAAGGCAGCCTGACATGTTAACAGGGCTTTTTGTTATTATAACATATACATCTGCTCATTGTCATGTCCTTTATGGACTTCAGGCGCGTATTTTCTGCTGCATCTGCATGGCTTCTCTGTCGCTGGAGATCATATATCAATTTTATAATGCCGATCAGCATGCCGATCCCCAAGAATATGATTGCCATAGCCAACCCGCATTTCCCGATCTTGCCTCCATTATAAGCAGCAGCCCGGCCTTTGGCAAGGGCACGTCCAAGCGGGACAGGACAGGTGTCGAAAAAATGCACCGCCCTTTTGGGCGGTGCATACAGAATTCAGATTTCTTTTATTCCTCAGCCGGAGCCTCAGTCTGCGCGGCGGCGGGGTGGAGCTTCTTCTGGAGCCAATCCTTACCGTCCACAAAGCGGGAGACGATGAAGGAGGCCACATAGTCGCCGGCGGCGTTGACCATGGTAGCGGGGGGATCGATCAGGTTCGCCAGAGCGATGGAGATGGGGTAGGCGATGGCCAGCTGCTCAGGGAAGAACACAGTGCAGAGAACCAGGTCGCCGGTACCGCCGCCGCCGGGGATGCCGGACATGGCCACGGAGGAGAACACTGCCACGACAATGGCCAGAATGGCCTTGCCGGTGCCGAAGTCCAGGCCGAAGATGCCGAACAGGAAGGCCACCTTGATGATGGCGCCCATGGCGGAACCGTCCATGTGCATGGTGGCGCCCAGGGGCAGGACGATCTCAGACACATCCTTGGAGATGCCGGTGTCTTCCGCGGCCTTCATGTTGGTCGGGATGGTGGCAACAGAGGAGCAGGTGCCGAAGGAAACGGCTGCCGGGGCAAAGAGATGCTGGAACATAACTTTGGCTGCCCCCCTGCCGCCGCCGAAGCGTGCATAAATGGGAGAGGAGATGAGCATATAGACAAAGCACATCACATAGTAGATAATCAGGGTGCGGCTGTAGTCGCCGATCAGCTCGGGGCCGTATGTAGCCACCAGGTAGGCGAAGAAGCCGAAGAAGCCGATGGGAGCATAGTAGGTGATGATCTTGACCACGTTCATGATGCAGGCGGTCATGTCAGACAGGAACTTTGCAACCAGAGTATCCTTGCCGCCGGCCATCTGAACGCCGAAGCCGAAGAGGATAGCGGCGACGATGAGGGGCAGGATGGCCCTGCGGCTCCACAGCTCGATGAAGTCGGGCTTGGTGAAGAAGTTGATGATCATGTCGGCCACGCCCAGACCTGCGTCCACTTCGCCCTCAACAAACTCATAGGAGCCGGTGGTCAGGGGGAAGATGCGCACTACGATGTACATCAGAACAGAGGCGATGGCGGCAGTGACCAGGAAGGTGACGACGGTGGAACCCAGCACTTTGCCGGCGCGGCCCACACTGTTCATATTGGCGATGGCGGAGGCGATGGAACAGAACACCATCGGAACCACAGCGCAGAACATCAGGTTGATAAATACGGTTCCCAGAGGCTCCAGTACGGTAGCTCCCGCAGAAACTACCTCACCGTCAACTTTTACAACGGGGAATTTAACACCGACAATGCAGCCGGCTACAATGCCGATCAGCATCGTAATGATGAATCCGTAAGTCTGAAAAAAGCTCTTCTTGGAGGACATGGGATCAACTCTCCTTAACAATAAAATCACGTTGCTATTATATTTTCGAAGAATTGCAAAGTAAATTGCTGACAGTGCTTGAAACATTGCAAAAAGTGCTGTATACTTCAAAGCTGAGGTGGATGCATGAAAAAGGACAGTATTTTCAGCCGGGAAGGCTATCTGAAAGAGAATTATCACTATTTCCATCTTCGTGACACGGCGGGGCAGGAGCGGGACTTCCATTTCCACGAGTTTGACAAGGTGGTGGTGCTGCTGTCCGGCCATGTGGACTACACGGTGGAGGACATCACCTATGCCCTGAAGCCCTGGGATGTGCTGCTGGTGAAGCACCACACCATACACAAGGCCCTGATCGACAAGACGGAGCCCTATGACCGGGTCATCATTTATCTGGACGGAAAATATTTTGACCGGATCATGCCCAACGCGGGGCTGATGGACTGCTTTGAAAAGGCGGACAAAGACGGCCGGCAGCGCATCACCCCGGACGACGGGCAGCAGGAGCGGCTGGCGGAGGCGCTGGAGGACTACGAGGCGGCCATGCGGGATGAGGAGCTGGGGGCGGAGGCCATACGGGACACCCAGATGGTGAAGCTTCTGGTGCTCATCAACCGCATCTATGCCAGCTGCACCGCGCCGGACCGGGCGGAGGCCACAAGAGACCCGAAGATCGGGGCGGTGCTGTCCTATATCAACGAGAATCTGGGCCGGGAGCTGTCGGTGGATGAGCTGGCGGAGCAGGCCTATCTGAGCCGCTACCATTTTATGCGCCTGTTCAAGGCCCAGACCGGCAGCACGGTCCACGCCTATGTGCGGCAGAAGCGGCTGCTGTACGCGGCGCGGCTGATCCGGGAAGGGGAAAGTGCGGCCCGGGCCGCGGCGGAGAGCGGTTTTTCGGACTATTCCGCCTTCCACCGGGCCTTTCGGGAGTGCTTCGGCATCAGTCCGGGGCAGTTGAAAAAGTGAGGTGGAGACGGCGTCCCCGTTGTGGGTGCGGTAGGCGGCGCTTACGACGCGGTGTATATGAGGCGGATCATGGCCTACGCGGAGCTGAAATACCGGCGGCGCTTCTACTATAATAAAATGAAGGAAATAAAATAAAAATGTCATCCTGAACCGCAAAGTGGTTCAGGATGACAGTTTTTTACGGGGATTTATTTGTGAAACAGCTTTTTCACCTGGTATCTGGGCTCAAAGGAGATGTTCACGCCAAGCTTTTTAAAGAGATCTGCGTCCACATGGGACAAGATCACGGAGGAGTGGGCCTCGCAGCCTCTGAGCTTGTCCAGCTGGTCCATGGCATACTCCGCCATGGGGTTTGTCACCGCGCAGATGGCCAGGGCGATGAGCAGCTCGTCGGTGTGGAGGCGGGGGTTATGGTTCCCCAGGTGCTCCACCTTCAGGTGCTGTATGGGCTGAATGACGCCGGGGGCGATCAGGGGCAGCTTTTTGTCAATACCCGCCAGATACTTCAGGGCGTTCACCAGACAGGCGGAGGAAGCGCCCAGCAGGGAGCTGGTCTTGCCGGTGATGATGGTGCCGTCGTGCATCTCCAGGGCCACGGCGGGGGCGCCGGTCTCCTCCTCCCGTTTCAGGGCGGCGGCCACCACGGGCCGGTCCGCCGGGCCGATGCCCAGAGAGTTCATGATCAGCTCGATCTTCCGCACCTCGCTTACGTCGCTGAGACCCTGACGGGCGGAGCATGCGGCGGCGTAATAGCGGCGGATGATCTCCTGCTTGGAGGCCTCCCGGCAGGCCTCGTCGTCGGTGATGCAGAAGCCGGCCATGTTGACGCCCATATCCGTGGGGCTCTTGTAGGGGCTCTCCCCGTAGATGCGCTTGAACATGGCCTCCAGCACCGGGAAGATCTCCACGTCCCGGTTGTAGTTCACCGTGGTGACGCCGTAGGCCTCCAGGTGGAAGGGGTCGATCATGTTCACGTCGTCCAGATCGGCGGTGGCGGCCTCATAGGCCAGGTTCACCGGGTGCTTCAAGGGCAGGTTCCAGATGGGGAAGGTCTCAAACTTGGCGTAGCCCGCGCTGACGCCGTGCTTGTGCTCGTGGTAGAGCTGGCTCAGGCAGGTGGCCATTTTGCCGCTGCCGGGGCCGGGGGCGGTGACCACCACAAGGCTCCGCTCCGTCTCGATGTAGTCGTTCTTGCCGAAGCCCTCCTCAGACACGATCAGGGGGATGTTGGAGGGGTAGTCCGGGATGATATAGTGCTTGTATACCCGGATGCCCAGGGTCTCCAGGCGCTTGATGAACTTGTCCGCAATGGCCTGGCCCCGGTAGTGGGTGATGACCACACTGCCGATGTAAAGCCCGATGCCCCGGAACGCGTCGATCAGGCGCAGGGTGTCGTCGTCATAGGTGATGCCCAGGTCGCCCCGGCGCTTGCTGCGCTCAATGTCGTCAGCGGAAATGGCGATGACGATCTCCGCCTCGTTCTTCATCTCCAGCAGCATCTTCACCTTGCTGTCCGGCGCAAAGCCCGGCAGCACCCGGGAGGCGTGGAAATCGTCAAAGAGCTTGCCGCCGAATTCCAGGTACAGCTTGCCGCCGAACTTGGAGATGCGGTCGCGGATATTCTGGGACTGGAGCTTCACATATTTTTCGTTGTCAAAACCAAGCCTGTTCATCTTTCTATCCCCAACTGTAAAATTTATTTATTTTTTTCAAACGCCGCAGCCTACCGGGCTGCCCAGCACGGTGCAGGCGCTGAGATATTTCACGGTGCAGCGCACCATATCCGAGTGCAGCTCAAAGCTGCTGCCGTTGGCGGTGCCGATGTAGAGGTCGCTGGGCCCACGGAGGGACATGCCGGTGATCTCCTCCACCGGCAGGCTGATGCCGGTGGGCAGCTCCAGATGGTCCTTATATAAAACCAGGTCCCCGATGCCGAGAAATTCGCTGCCTTTGGCCGAGTCCACCCGGCTGAGCTGGAGCTCCGTGTCGGAAAAGATGGGGCCGTCCCCGGCGTTTTCGCAGAGCTTTTTGATTTGCTCCTCCTGCCAGCGGTTCCAGTCCCGCACATTGTCAAAGGGCAGCCTGCCGCCAGAGAAAAAGCCGTTTACAGAAAAACGGGTCTCCATGCCGCAGTTTTCGCAGACAAAGCGGTCGTCCCGGCTGACCATGCGGTGCATGGCGCCGCATTTGGGGCAGATGAAAAGCAGGGTCTCCAGATGCTCCGCAAGGCGCTTGCCCCGATAGGGGACGGGGTGCTTTCGCTGCTCCTCAAAGGCGTCCTCGTACAGGTCCCGGCGGATCAGCTGGTTGATCTCCAGCGGCGTCATGGCCCGCAGCTCCTCCGGGGAGTAGGTCCCCACCACCTGGCCCCGCATCCTGCCCCGGCGGGTGGAAGCGCCTGCCCAGCGGGGGCTGGCAAAATATCCGCCGCTGAGCCGGAAGGTGACAAGGGTGCCGCCGCAGCTGCGCACCAGCTTGCCGGTGGAGGCGGGAAAGTCCCGGGTCACGCCGTCCCAGGTCCGGTTCCCCTCCGGGAACAGGCCGATGTTGTGCCCCTCCTTCATGGCCCGGAGCATGGCCTTCACCGCCCCGGCGGCGCTGCCGCCCTTCTGCCGGGCGATGGGGGCCTGCAGCCACATGATGAGCTTGGACACAAAGCCCAGGCGCAGCAGGTGCTCGCTGGTGACAAAATACATCTGCTCCTTAAAGGCCGCGCCCACAAAGATAGGGTCCCAGTCGGTCACATGGTTGCATAACACGATAAAGGGCCCTTTCGGCGCGTAAGTGGGGGCACTGTAATTGAATTTGATTTTCAGCAGAAGCCGGGCAACAGGCCGCAGAAGCTTCCATACAATACGGTGTCTTTTGCTGTGTTCCATGTCTTTTCCTCGACGCCACATTTTTTGACAGCATATTCTACCATAATAATTTCCAAAGGACAAGCGGCGGAACCGGAAATTCCGCTTGATTCTTTTGCTATACAGCCCCAAAGGTCTTTCTTTATTCATAATTTTATGTTATAATCCAAAGTTGGAAAGTTATCTATTCTATTCGGAAAGGCATGTTACATGGGATTTCTTGATAAATTGTTCGGAAGCTATTCCGACCGTGAACTGAAAAAGATCAACCCGATCGCGGACGCCATCGAAAAGCTGGACGCCCCCTATTCCAAGCTCAGCGACGCAGAGCTTCGCGCCAAGACCGATGAGTTCAAGCAGCGCCTTGCCCGAGGGGAGACCCTGGACGACATTCTGCCGGAGGCCTTCGCCGCGGTGCGGGAGGCGTCCTGGCGCGTGCTGGGTATGAAGCCCTTCCGCGTTCAGCTCATCGGCGGCATCGTCCTGCACCAGGGCCGCATCGCTGAAATGAAGACCGGCGAGGGCAAGACCCTTGTGGCCGTCCTGCCCGCCTATCTCAACGCCCTGACCGGCGAGGGCGTGCACATCGTCACCGTCAACGACTACCTGGCCCGACGCGACAGTGAGTGGATGGGCAAGGTGCACCGCTTCATGGGTCTGTCCGTGGGCCTGATCGTCCACGGCCTGACGCCGGAGGAGCGCCGCCGGGCCTACGCCTGCGACATCACCTACGGCACCAACAACGAGATGGGCTTTGACTACCTGAGAGACAACATGGCCCTCTACAAGGAGAGCATGGTCCAGCGGGGACACGCCTTCGCTATCGTGGACGAGGTGGACTCCATCCTCATCGACGAGGCCAGAACGCCCCTCATCATCTCCGGCCAGGGGGACGAGAGCACCGACCTGTACCGCCAGGCGGACGACTTTGTGCGCCGGCTGAAAAAGCAGGTGTACGCCTCCGTGGACGAGAAGGAAGAGGAGAGCGAGGATATCGACGCGGACTATGTGGTGGACGAGAAGGCCAGGACCGCCACCCTCACCGCCCGGGGCATCGCCAAGGCGGAGCAGGCTTTCGGTCTGGAAAATTACGCCGACATCGAAAACGCCACCCTGACCCACCACATCAACCAGGCCCTGAAGGCCCACGGTATTATGAAGCGGGATACCGACTACATTGTGAAAGACGGCGAGATCATCATTGTGGATGAGTTCACCGGCCGGCTGATGCTGGGCCGCCGCTATTCCGAGGGCCTGCACCAGGCCATCGAGGCCAAGGAGCATGTGGACGTTCAGAAGGAGAACAAGACCCTGGCCACCATCACCTTCCAGAACTATTTCCGCCTTTACAACAAGCTCTCCGGTATGACCGGCACCGCCGCCACCGAGGCGGAGGAGTTTGAGGCCATCTACCGCCTGGACATTATCGAGATCCCCACCAACAAGCCGGTGATCCGCATTGACAACCCGGACGTGGTGTATAAAAACGAGAGCGGCAAAAACCGGGCCATCATCGAACAGATCGTCCAGTGCCATGAAAAGGGCCAGCCGGTGCTGGTGGGCACGGTGTCCATTGAGAAGAGTGAATTTATCTCCTCCCTGCTGAAAAAGCGGGGCATCCCCCACACGGTGCTCAACGCCAAGTACCACGAAAAAGAGGCGGAGATCGTGGCCCAGGCCGGTAAGCTGGGGGCCGTCACCATCGCCACCAACATGGCAGGCCGCGGCACGGATATCATGCTGGGCGGCAACGCGGAGTTTCTGGCAAAGACCGACCTGAGAAAGGCCGGTTTCGAGGAGGATGTGATCGCCGAGGCCACCGGCTATGCCGACACCGAGGACGAGAATATCCTGGCCGCCAGAAAGCTCTTCGCGGAAAGGCTTTCCGCCCATAAGGAAGTTACCAACGCCGAGGCGGAAAAGGTCCGCGCCGCAGGGGGCCTCTTCATTCTGGGCACCGAGCGGCACGAGTCCCGCCGTATCGACAACCAGCTGCGCGGCCGCGCCGGCCGTCAGGGCGACCCGGGCGAGAGCCGCTTCTACCTTGCCCTGACCGACGATATCATGCGCCTTTTCGGCTCTGAGCGTATTATGAACATGATGGAGACGCTGAAGGTGGAGGAGGACATGCCTCTGGACCACAAATTGCTCTCCGGCGCCATCGAGCAGGCCCAGAAGACCGTGGAGAGCCGCAACTTCCAGACCCGCAAGAGCGTTCTGGAGTATGACGATGTGATGAACCAGCAGCGCAACATCATCTACGGCGAGCGCCGCAAGGTGCTGGACGGGGAGGATCTGCGCACCCAGATCATGGGCATGATCGAGGAATTTGTGAAGAGCACCGTGACCGACGGACTGGGCGGCGGAGCCGCTGAGGATCAGCAGCAGCTGGATCTGGCCCTGCAGCCCTTTGAAAAGCTGTTTCTCCCCCGGGGCAGTCTGAAGATGGAGGATCTGGGCAAAAAACCCAGCTGCGAGAAGGTGGCGGAGACCGTCACGGAGATCGCGGAAAAGACCTACGAGGCCAGAGAGACCGCCTTCGGCCCCGGCCCCAACGGCGCGCCGCTGATGCGGGAGCTGGAGCGGGTGGTCATGCTGCGCGTGGTGGACGAATACTGGATGGACCATATCGACGCCATGAGCGAGCTGAAGCGGGGCATCGGCCTGCGGGGCTACGGCTCCATTAAGCCCATTGACGCCTACAAGCAGGAGGGCTTTGACATGTTCGAGGCCATGGTCCAGGGCATCCGGGAGGAGACCGTGCGCCGCCTGTTCACCGTTCAGGTCCGCCGGGAGCAGCCCATAGAGCGCAAGGCTGTGGCCAAAAACGCCGCTGCCAACGTGGGCGGTGCGCCGGTGAAAAAGAAGCCGGTGAAAAAGGCCCCCAAGCCTGGGCGCAACGACCCCTGCCCCTGCGGAAAAATGAAGGCCGACGGCAGCCGCAGGCTGAAATACAAGGAATGCTGCGGCAGAAATGAGTAAACATGGCATTTGAAGAGATCAATGAGGGCGGACTTGTTTTTATGCGCTCCACCCTCATCCCCGCCCGCCACGCCTTTACCACCAGGTACGGCGGCGTGAGCAGGGGAGAATTTGCAAGCTTGAATTTAGGCTCCAACCGGGGGGACGACCCGGAGGCCGTGCGGGAAAATTACCGCCGTGTCTGCGCGCTGATGGGCGCGGGGATCGACGACTGCGCGGTCACAAAACAGGTACACGGCAGCGAGGTGCGCGTTGTGACCAAGGCGGACCGGCATGTGTGCATGTCCACCGTGCCCTATGAGGCGGACGGACTGGTCACCAATGAGCGGGGCCTGCCTATCATGTGCTTTATCGCCGACTGTGTGCCCGCCCTGCTCTGCGACAGGGAGCATTCCGTGATCGCCGCGGTGCACTGCGGCTGGCGCAGCTCGGTGGCCGATATTCTGGGCGAGACGGTGAAGAAAATGTGCGCTCTGGGCGCAAAGCCGGAGAATATCCACGCCGCCATGGGCGCCGCCATTGGCCGCTGCTGCTTTGAGACGGACGACGATGTGCCCCAGGCGGTGGAGAAGTACCTTTCCGGCGAGACACAGGGACTGTTTGACCGCCGGGCCGACGGCAAGACCATGGTGGACCTGCGCGCCGCCAACGCCGTAAGGCTCAGGCAGCTGGGACTGAAAGCGGAAAACATCGACATTTCACCGGAATGCACCATGTGCAGCCATGAGAAATACTGGTCCCACAGATATACAAAGGGCCGTCGCGGCAGCCAGGCCGCCGCGATCGTGCTGGACTGAGGTGAACTTATGCGAAAACCCTTAAAAAGATGGATCGCCGCCCTCTGCGCGGCGCTGATGATGCTGGGCTGTACCGGCTGTGAAAGCAGCAAGACAGACCCCATGGACCAGATCCCCGAGTCCACCGGGGGCAAGGACGTGGAGAAGGCCGCCGCGGCGGACAATGTCTTTACCCTCAACAGCAACAGCAAATACAGTCTGAACCCTATGATCGCCACCAACCACTCCAACCAGCTGATCTGCAGCCTGGTCTATGAGAACATGGTGGAGCTGGACAACAATTTTCAGGTCATTCCCAAGCTGATCACCGGCTGGACCTGCTCCGAGGACGGCAAAAGCTGGACCTTTGACATTGACACCAGCCATGTGTTCCACGACGGGACCAGCGTCACCGGCAACGACCTGCGTCTGTCCCTGGAGTACGCCATAGGGACGGACCGGTACAGCGGACGCTTCAACAGCATCGCCGGTGTGTCCTATTCGGAGGATAAGCTGTATGTGACTCTGGCCAAAGCCAACAAGCAGTTTGTCAAGCTGCTGAATATCCCCGTGATGAAGCGGGGCACCTTCGGCGACAAGCACCCTCTGGGCAGCGGCCCCTATACATACAACGAGGACGGCACCCAGCTTCTGGCCTTCACCGGCTATAACGGCTATGACAGTCTGCCGGTGGACGTGATCTATATTCAGGAGTATCAGACGGCGGACAGCATCATCAACGCCTTTGAAAGCTCCCTGATCGACGTGGTGCTGAACGACCCCTCCAGCTATACCAACCTGGGCTATGCCAGCACCAATGAGACCAGAACCTTTGCCACCACCAACATGCACTACCTGGCCTTCAATGAGGAGAGCACTCTGGGCCGCTATTCCAACGTGCGCCAGGCACTGTCCTATGCCTTTGACCGGGCCTATTTTGCCGACAGTCTGATGAAGGGCAGCGCCGTGGCCAGCACTGTGCCCATGTACCCCACAGCGCCGGATTACCCCACCAGCTATGCCAACAGCATCGGCTACGATATGGAGCGCTGCCAGCGGATTCTGGACAACTTCGGCATCCGGGACTATGACGAAGACGGCAAGCTGGAGTTTATGAACGGCTCCGCCCAGGAGATCGAAATGCGCCTGATCCTGTGCAGCGACAGCAGCGCCAAGGCCGGTGTGGCCAGAAAGTTCGCGGAGGATATGGCCTCCATCGGCTTTACCATTACGGTGGAGGAGCTGACCTGGGCCGACTACTGCACGGCTCTGGAGGAGGGCGACTTCGATATCTATTACGGCGAGATCAAGCTCCGCAATGATTTTGATCTGACCGAGCTGCTGGAGGTAAAGACCAAGGACAACACCAACAGCTGCCTGAACTATACCGGCTCCACCGACAAGAGCTTTGAAAACTATGTCGACAGCTATCTTGCCGCGGGCAGCGCCACCAATGTCAATGAATATGACATTGAGAGAGCCGCCGCCTTTGAAAGCCTGTGCCGCTATCTGAACGAGACAGGCTCGCTGATCACCATCGGCTTTGAAAAACAGCAGCTCATCACCCACCGGGGCGTGGTGAAGGGTGTTGACCCCAACATGGGCAATCCCCTTTACGATTTCGCCAACTGGGAGATCGATCTGGATTAATACTATAATGGAGGGGCACACATGACTGACAGAGAACTTATGTCCATGGCAAAAAAGGCGTCTCTGAACGCCTACGTTCCGTATTCCCGCTTCCCTGTGGGCGCGGCGCTGGAGTGCGACGACGGCACCGTGTTCACCGGCTGCAACGTGGAAAACGCGGCGCTGGGCAGCACCATCTGCGCCGAGCGCACAGCCTGCTGCAAGGCGGTCAGCGAGGGGAAGATCAGCTTCCGCCGCATCGCCATCTATGCCGACAGCGAAAACTGGTGTACACCCTGCGGGGCCTGCCGGCAGTTTCTGGCAGAGTTTTCCCCCAATATGGAGGTACTCTGCGCCAAGGCGGGGGACCGCTATGTGAGCTATAAGCTCAGCGAGCTGCTGCCCCATACCTTCGATTATTAAACATGCAGCTGGAGCAGCTTGAGATCTTTGTGGCTGTGGCCCGCAGCGGAAGCTTTACCGCCGCGGCAAAACAGCTCTATATCAGCCATTCGTCCACCAGCCGCGCCATCAGCGCCCTGGAGGATGAGTTGGGCGTGCGCCTTTTTTACCGGGGAAACCGGGTAAACGGCCTGACAGCCGCGGGAGAAACACTGCTGGAGGAGGCGGTGAAGCTGCTGGACGCCGCCGAGGCGGCGAAAAAAAGGGTAAAAGCTGCCGCAGAGAGAGAAAATTCGGGAGAGAAAGAGACATGAAAGCCATTGTAAGCGTATTTGCCAAGGATTCCAAGGGCATTACCGCCTATGTGACGGCCCTGCTTGCGGAAAAGGAGATCAACATCCTGGACATCAGCCAGACCCTGATGCAGGAGTATTTTGCCATGATCATGCTGGTGGATCTGGCCGACTGCGCCGAGCCCTTTGATGAGCTGGCCCGATTCCTGCAGGAGAAGGGCCGGGAGCGCTGCCTGGACATCCACATCCAGCGGCAGGACATCTTTGAGGCCATGCACAGGATCTGAGGCGGCGCTATGAGTTATCTGATCAACAGCAGTGAGATCCTGCAGACCATTGAAATGATTGACCAGCAGCACCTGGACGTGCGCACCGTCACCATGGGCATCAGCCTTCTGGACTGTGCGGACAGCAGCATGGACGCCTGCTGCCGGAAAGTATATGAGAAAATCTGCCGCAAGGCGGACAAGCTGGTGGAGACCGGCTGCGCCATCGAGCGGGAGTTCGGCATCCCCATTGTCAATAAGCGCATTTCCGTCAGCCCCATCTCTCTGGTGGCGGCGGCCTGCCGGGAGGAGGACTATACCCCCCTGGCCCTGACCCTGGACAAGGCGGCCAAGGCCGTGGGCGTGAACTTCATCGGCGGCTTTTCCGCTCTGGCCCAAAAGGGCTTTACGGACAGCGACCTGCGCCTGATCCGCTCCATCCCCAGCGCCCTGACCCAGACCGACCTGGTCTGTTCCAGCGTGAATGTGGCCTCCACCCGTGCCGGCATCAACATGGACGCCGTGGCCCTCATGGGCCGCATTATCCGTGAGACGGCGGACATCGACCCCATGGGCTGCGCGAAGCTTGTGGTCTTTGCCAACGCCGTGGAGGATAACCCCTTCATGGCCGGTGCTTTCCACGGGGTGGGGGAGCCGGAGTGCGTTATCAACGTGGGCGTTTCCGGCCCCGGCGTGGTGGCCCACGCCCTGAAGGCCTGCAAGGGCCAGCCCTTCGATGTGGTGGCGGAGACCGTGAAAAAGACCGCCTTCAAGATCACCCGCATGGGCCAGCTGGTGGCCCGGGAGGCCTCCAAACGGCTGAATGTGCCCTTCGGCGTGGTGGATCTGTCTCTGGCCCCCACCCCCGCCATCGGCGACAGTGTGGCGGAGATCCTGGAGATCATGGGTCTGGAAAAGTGCGGTACCCACGGCACCACGGCGGCTCTGGCCCTCCTGAACGACGCGGTGAAAAAGGGCGGCGTCATGGCCTCCAACCATGTAGGCGGCCTGTCCGGCGCTTTTATCCCGGTGTCTGAGGACGCGGGCATGATCTCGGCCGTGGAGGCCGGGGCTCTTTCCATTGATAAATTAGAGGCCATGACCTGTGTCTGCTCCGTGGGTCTGGACATGATCGCCGTCCCCGGCGACACCACGGCGGCCACCATTTCCGCCATCATCGCGGACGAGGCGGCCATCGGCATGGTGAACAACAAGACCACCGCCGTCCGTCTGATCCCCGCCAAGGGCAAGACCGTGGGCGACCGCATCGACTTCGGCGGCCTTCTGGGCAGCGCCCCCGTCATGCCTCTCCATGAGGGCTCGGCGGAGGAATTCATCTCCCGCGGCGGCCGCATCCCCGCCCCGCTGCACAGCCTGAAAAACTGAAAGCCTACCATTATAATAATGTATTTCACGCGGATAACAGGGACAGCGGGGGAGAGCGCCGCTGTCCCTGAATATTCCTGAGTTTGACCGGAAAGAAAAAATCATCGCCCTGCACAAAAACAGGGCGAATTTTTCTGTAATAATCCCGAAAAAACTATTGACATACAGCCGTGCGACTGCTATACTAATCAAGCGCGTGTGCGAGAGCACGGGCGTATTATGCGATGAAGCGGGAGATTGCTCGTGAAAACGAGGTAACTTCCGTGGAGTATGTCCGGTGTCGGACTTGTTCCGGCACACAATCGGGCGGCTGAAACCTTTCCTGTACTCGCGTATATCGCGGGGGCGGGGACGGACCGGCACAAAAGCCGGTTTGTTTTTCGGACCCGGCCTGATACGCACGGTTGTGTGTATAAGAAATTGGTTTCATCCGTACGCATATTCAATGGCGGACCCAATGCCGCCGAAAAACGTACGAAAAAGGAGAAAAACACATGGCAAGCACCAACAAGAACATGATCCGTATCCGCCTGAAGGCCTACGATCACCAGCTCATCGACAAGGCTGCCGAGACCATCGTCGAGGCCGCCAAGCGCACCGATGCAAAGGTCTCCGGTCCCATCCCCCTGCCCACCAAGACCGAGATCGTCACCATCCTCCGCGCAGTGCACAAGTACAAGGACAGCCGCGAGCAGTTCGAGCGCCGCACTCACAAGCGCCTGATCGACATCATGAACCCCACCCAGAAGACCGTTGAGGCTCTGATGAACCTGGAAGTCCCCGCCGGCGTGGAAATCGAGATCAAGCTTTGAGCAAACGCTGAATAAATGCGTCTGCGGCATCTTGCGGAAAATTTTTGCGGCAATTTCGTTATTTTTTCTTGAAATAAACCAATTATTCCTGCAAAAAAATGCCTCATTGCCACGAAAAATTTTCTCGCAATCTGCTCTAGACGATTTAATCATCGTTTACTCTAAGAAAAATCCCATCCCCGCAAAATCCCATCCCCAGCGAATAACCCACAAGTAAACGACCCATAGTCCGCAGCTTGCGTATGCGGACGGGTTAAGTTGCCAGCCTCTGGACGGGTCCCAACGCCCGGGCTAAGCGAGGCAACCAATAACCAATAGGAGGAAATAAAATGAAGAAAGCCATCATCGGCAAGAAGGTCGGCATGACGCAGATCTTCGACGAGACTGGTAAGGTCATTCCTGTCACCGTCATCGAAGCCGGCCCCTGCGTGGTCGTGCAGAAGATGACCAAGGAGAAGGAAGGATACGAAGCAGTCCAGTTCGGTTACGAAGAAGTAGCCGAGAAGAAGCTCACTCAGCCTGAGCAGGGCCACCTGAAGAAGGCAGGCGTGGGCATGGTCAAGCATCTCAAGGAGTTCCGCCTTGAGGACAGCAGCAAGCTTGAGGTTGGCGACGTGGTCAAGGCCGACGTCTTCGCAGAAGGCGACAAGGTCGACGTCACCGGCATCAGCAAGGGCAAAGGCTACGCCGGCGTTGTGAAGCGTTTCGGCCAGGGCCGTACCCCCACCAGCCACGGCGGCGGTCCTGTTCACCGTCACGCCGGTTCCATGGGCTCCAGCACTGATCCTTCCCGTATCTTCCCGGGCAAGAAGCAGGCAGGCCACATGGGCGTGGATCAGGTCACCGTTCAGAACCTGGACATCGTCAAGGTCGACGCTGAGCTGAATATGATCGCAGTCCGCGGCGCTATCCCCGGACCCAAGGGCGGAATCGTTTATCTGAAGGATACCGTCAAGACCCAGCCCGTCAAGAAGGGCGAGGCCGCCGGCATCAGCCACAACCCGCAGAAGGCATCTGCCCGTGTCAACCCGCAGAAGGCTTCCGCACGTACCAAGTAAAGAAAGGAGAGCAGCATAAATGCCTAAAGCTAATGTATTCAATATGGCAGGCGAGAAGATCGGCGAGATCGAGCTCTCCGAGGCCATCTTCGGCATCGAGCCGAACAAGAGTGTCCTGCATGATTCCGTCAAGAATCACCTGGCAAACTGCCGTCAGGGCACCCAGAGCGCACTCACCAAGGGTGAGGTTTCCTACACCACCAAGAAGCCCTGGCGCCAGAAGGGCACCGGCCGCGCCCGCGCCGGTTACGCAGGCTCCCCCGTGTGGTACCACGGCGGCGTAGCCTTTGCTCCCAAGCCCCGGGATTACAGCTACACTCTCAACAAGAAGGTCAAGCGCCTGGCCATGAAGTCCGCTCTCTCCGCAAAGGCTGCTGAGGACGAGATCATCGTCATCGACGGTCTGCAGGTGGAAGAGATCAAGACCAAGGCTTTCAAGAGCTTCCTGACCAAGATCGGCGTTGAGGGCAAGGCTCTGGTCGTCACCGAGAACGTGGACGAGAAGGTCGTCAAGTCCGCCCGCAACATCGCCGGCGTCAACACCACCATCGCCACCGTGCTCAGCCCCTATATGATTCTCACCAACGGCAAGATGGTAGTTGACAAGGCTGCCCTCGCCAAGATCGAGGAGGTGTTCGCCTGATGAAGACCGCATATGATATCATCATCCGCCCCATCATCACCGAGCAGTCCATGGAAGACCTGGACATCAAAAAGTACGCATTCGAAGTTGCTAAGGACGCAAACAAGATCGAGATCAAGAAGGCTGTCGAGGAGATCTTCGGCGTGACCGTGATCAAAGTCACCACCATCAATGTGAATGGCAAGGCCAAGCGTACCGGCGCATACCCCATGGGTAAGACTGCCTCCTGGAAAAAGGCTGTCGTAAAGCTCAGTGCGGACTCCAAGGACATTGAGCTCTTCGAAGGCATGGTTTAAGGGAGGAATAAAGAATGTCTATCAAA
>SAMEA3663248__coassemble_163_pt1 | contig 25471 bp, 25 predicted proteins | sample SAMEA3663248__metabat2_low_PE_036 | metagenome-assembled genome bin SAMEA3663248 (sample SAMEA3663248) | pig gut metagenome | biome: pig gut; feature: pig-associated habitat; material: faeces | place: China | collected 2013 | reverse complement strand
TCTGGTGCTTATTTGCATAAGCTGTTCTTACATTGTTCAATTTTCAAGGTACATCGCGCTGCGCCTTGAGGACAACAGCTTTGCTATTCTAACACCAAGTGAGCCGTCTGTCAAGAGCTTTTTTCAATCTTTTTTGATTTTATTTTCGCTTTTGAACTTTGACTGCGCTCTCTCAAGTGCTTGGTTAATATAGCATCTAAATTGCCACTTGTCAACACTTTTTTGAAGCTTTTTTGAAGAAAATTTTTGACTTCAAAATCTTGTGGTTTTCTGTGGGAAAATGCCACAAAATACCGTTTCTGCTCAGAAAAGCTTGAACTTGCCTATGTAGGGCAGAGGTTCCCATTTGTCATTCAGCGCGTTTTTGATTCCCAGGATCATCATGATGACGAGAAGGATATTGACGAGCCAGCCGATGGAAAAAATGGCGCCCAGGATCCTGGCGATGGCATAACAGACGAAGAGTCTTGCCCCCTGCTTTGCGTGGAACCTGGCAAATTCATCGTCCTGGGCAAAGAGCAGGGGAAGGAGAAACAGGATGTTCACATAGGACAGGGCGGCCAGGACCTTATTGTGGCCGGAAGCGGTCCTGCGCGGCGCATTGCCGTCGGTAAAGCGGAAGCTGCCGTATTCGGTCTGCTGCCAGTCGGTGGACTGTCTCTGCTCCGCTTCTCTTCTGGCTTTTTCCTCAACCTCTCTCCGGCGGCGCTCCAGCTCCTCCATATTGCGGCGGTGCTGCTCGTTCTCCGCCCATTTTTTACTTGCTTCCTGGCGTTCCCGGCGGCGCTGCTCACTCTCCGCCCATTTTTTATTGATCTCCTGGCGCTCCCGGCGGCGCTGCTCTGCCTGGGCCCGCTGGTCCTCCTGCTGACGGGCTGCCTGAGCGGCGCGTCTCTCTTCCTCCGCCCCATCAAAGCCGCAGGCCAGACACTTGCTCTGGCCGTCGGGGATATATGCGCCGCATTTCTCGCAGTATGCCATGATATCCTCCAAAAATTTGAATGGTTCAATTATATATCATGGTTTATCTCTTTTCAACAATCTTTTTTAGGAACAGAAGCGGTGTTTTCCGATCTGGACGATCAGGGGCCGGGACCAGATCCAGGCGCTGGTGGCCGTGTCCGGGTTAAAATAGTAGATCGCTCCGCCGCTGGGGTCCACACCGTTCAGCGCGTCCTGGGCGGCCCGGTAGGAGGTCTCGCTGATGGGCTGGTCAAACTGGCCGTCCACCATGCAGGTGAAGGCGTCAGTCTGGTAGATCACGCCGGAGAGGGTGTTGGGGAAGGAGGGGTGCTTGATGCGGTTGAGGATGACCGCGCCCACCGCCACCTGGCCGTTATAGGGTTCGCCCCGGGCCTCGGCGGAGATGACCCGGGCCAGCAGATACAGGTCGCTGTCTGAGGCGGTCTGGTTTCCGGAACTTCCGGAGGATCTGGGCGTAATACCAAGGGCAGCTAAGGTCTGATTGCCCACCTGCCCGTCCACAGACAGGCCGTTTTTCCGCTGGAACAGGCGGACCGCCTCTTCCGTGCCGCTGCCGTAGACGCCGTCTACCGCGCCGCTGTAGTAGCCCCAGTTTTTCAGCCGGGTCTGGATCTCCCGCACCGTGTCGCCGCTGGAGCCCCGCTTATACAGGTCGGCGGAGGCATACTGCACCAGGGCAATAATAAAGATGTTGGCGGCAAAGATCACCGCGATGGCAAGGATCAGTTTTTTTCTTTCTGCGCTCATAAAACGACCTCACAAACTTTTTGTCCTTAGTTTGTGAGGTCGAATCGTTTTTATTCAGAGATTATTTTGCTCTGGTTTTGATTTCTTCCTTGATTTTGGCAATGAAGTCATCCACAGGCATAGCGCCCAGGTCCACGCCGCCGCGGGTGCGGACGGAGACTGTGCCCGCCTCGGCCTCCTTGTCGCCTACCACCAGCATGTAGGGCAGCTTCTGCATCTGGGCCTCGCGGATCTTGTAGCCGATCTTCTCGTTTCTCAGGTCGGTGTCCACGCGGACGCCCTCCTGGTCAAGCCGCTGGGCAATCTGCTTTGCGTAGTCGGCGGCCCGGTCGGTGATGGGCATGACTCTGGCCTGGACGGGAGAGAGCCATACGGGGAAGGCGCCGGCAAAATGCTCGGTGATGACGCCGATGAAGCGCTCGATGGAGCCGAATACCACGCGGTGGATCATAATGGGGCGGTGCTTCTCGCCGTCAGCGCCAGTGTACTCCAGCTGGAAGCGCTCAGGCAGCTGGCTGTCCAGCTGGATGGTGCCGCACTGCCAGGTGCGTCCCAGGCAGTCCTCAATGTGGAAGTCCAGCTTGGGACCGTAGAACGCGCCGTCGCCCTCGTTGATCACATAGCTCTTGCCCATGTCGGTGATGGCGTCTTTCAGGATGTTCTGGTTCTCTTCCCACTCCGCCTGGGTGCCGATGTGGTCCTCAGGCATGGTGGAAAGCTCGATCTCATAGTTCAGACCGAAGGTGGAATAGACCTCGTCGAAGAGGCGGACCACGTTTTTGATCTCGTCCTTCATCTGCTCGCGGGTCATGAAGATGTGGGCGTCGTCCTGGGTGAAGCAGCGGACACGGAACAGGCCGTGGAGGGCGCCGGACAGCTCGTGGCGGTGGACAAGGCCCAGCTCGCCGCAGCGCAGAGGCAGATCACGGTAGGAGTGAGGCTCGGAGGCGTAGACCAGCATACCGCCGGGGCAGTTCATGGGCTTGATGGCAAAGTCCTCGTCGTCGATCTTGGTGGTGTACATATTGTTTTTATAGTGATCCCAGTGGCCGCTGCGCTCCCAGAGCTGACGGTTGAGGATCATGGGGGTGGAGACCTCCACATAGCCGTACTTCTTGTGGATCTCGCGCCAGTAGTCGATCAGGGTGTTGCGCAGCACCATGCCCTTGGGCAGGAAGAAGGGGAAGCCGGGGCCTTCGTCGGTGAGCATGAACAGGCCCAGTTCCTTGCCGATCTTGCGGTGGTCGCGCTTCTTAGCCTCCTCAATGCGCTGGAGGTACTGGTCCAGCTCTTCCTTCTTCATAAAGCAGGTGCCGTAGACACGCTGGAGCGCCTTGCCGCTGGCGTCGCCCCGCCAGTAAGAGCCGTTGCAGGCGGTGAGCTTGATGGCATTGCCCTTGACCCGGCCGGTGGAGTCCAGATGGGGGCCGGCGCAGAGGTCGGTAAAATCGCCCTGCTTATAAAAGCTGATGACGGCGTCCTCGGGCAGATCCTGGATCAGCTCCACCTTATAGGGCTCGTCCCGGTCCTCCATGAATTTGATGGCCTCTTCCCGGGGCAGCTCAAAGCGCTCCAGCTTGATCTTCTCCTTGCAGATCTTGCGCATCTCCGCTTCCAGCTTCTCCAGGATCTCCGGCGTGATGGCGAAGGGGGCGTCAAAATCATAATAGAAGCCGTTGTCGATGGCCGGGCCGATGGCCAGCTTTACCTCGGGGTACAGGCGCTTCATGGCCTGGGCCAGGATGTGGCTGGTGGTGTGGCGGTAGGTGTTTTTATACTCGGGATTTTCAAAGGTATACAGATTTTTTTCGTCCATGTTTTTTCTCCTCTCAAATAATGAAAGGCACCCTCGGCTTTAACTGCCAAGGGTGCCTGAATTGCACGGTTCCACCTTGAATTTTCACTCATTGGGCGCTTAACGGGCGCAAAGCGGGGAAACTTACTGCGTTTTTCGGTCTCCCGGCTCAGGAGCGGTGGCGGCGGCGCATATCCGGGGCGGCTTACAGCCAGGGCTGCCCTCTCTGAACGTGTTCTGCGCCCGCGTTCTCCTTCAAAGCCTTTTACAAGGGATTATATTAACATTTCTCTTCCGCGCTGTCAAACAGTTTTTTACTGTTTCTTTGCCAGCTTGCGCTGGACGAGCTTCACCAGCTCCACAACGGGGATGACCATTGCGCCGATGACAATGGCCACGACATACTCAAAGAAGCTGACGCTGGTAAAGCCGAAGGCGTTGGCCAGGAAAGGCACCTCGCACACGAGGGTGGTGGCGATGAGGGAGCCGATGGCCGCGATGATGAGGATCTTGTTCTGTCCTTCCAGCTTGAAAATGCTGCCCCGCTGAGAGCGCATGTTGAAGCTGTGGAAGATCTCTGCCATGGACATGGTCAGGAAGGCCATGGTGGTGCCGTCGGCGCTGTTGACCACGGCCCAGGTGCCCGCCTCAATAAAGTGGCCGATGAAGTAGGAAGCCAGCACCAGAGCGGAGACAAGCAGGCCCTGATACACCACGTCCACCGCCATGCCGCCGGCAAAGATGCCGGCCTTGGCGTCGCGGGGCTTGCGGTCCATGATGTCCCGCTCTGCCCGCTCCATACCCAGGGCCAGAGCCGGGAAGCAGTCGGTGACCAGGTTGATCCACAGCAGATGGACGGGCTTCAAAATGGTAAAGCCCATGAGGGTCGCGGCAAAGATGCTGATGACTTCGCTCATATTGGAGCTAAGCAAAAACTGAATGGCCTTGCGGATATTGTCGTAGATCCGGCGGCCTTCCTCCACGGCCCCCACGATGGTGGCAAAGTTGTCGTCCGCCAGGACCATATCCGCCACGTTCTTGGTGACATCGGTGCCGGTGATACCCATGCCCACGCCGATGTCGGCGGACTTGATGGAGGGGGCGTCGTTCACGCCGTCGCCGGTCATGGCGGTGACGCAGCCGCCCTTGCGCCAGGCGTTGACAATGCGGGTCTTGTGCTCGGGCTGGACCCGGGCGTAGACGCTGATGTTCTGGTACTCTTTTTCAAACTCCTCGTCGCTCATCATGTCCAGCTGCGCACCGGTGATGGCCCGGGCGCCGTCGGACAGGATGCCCAGCTCTTTGGCGATGGCCACGGCAGTGTCCACATGGTCGCCGGTGATCATGATGGGGCGGATGCCGGCGCGGCGGCACTCGGCAATGGCGTCCCGCACCTCGGGGCGCACCGGGTCGATCATGCCGCAGAGGCCGGTGAAGCAGAGCTGCTGCTCCAGGTACTCCGGCTCAAAATTCATGGGCTTTTCCGGCCAGGCCCGCTCGGCGCAGGCCAGCACGCGCAGGGCCCGGTCGGCCATGGCCTTGTTGGCGGCCACGATCTGGGCGCGGTACTCTTCCGTCATGGGGACGGCCTTGCCGTCCTTCAGATAATAATCACATTTTCCGATGATGACATCGGGCGCACCCTTGGTATACTGGATGCAGCCGCTTTGGCTCAGATGTACGGTGGACATCATCTTGCGGCCGGAGTCGAAGGGGGCCTCGCCGCAGCGGAGGAATTTGGCCTTCAGGCTGGGTTTATCCAGACCCAGCTTGTTGGCCCAGACCACAAGGGCTGCCTCGGTGGGCTCGCCGGTCACATTGCCGTCCGGGTCGATCTCCGCGTCGCAGCAGAGGGCCATGGCGGCGGCGATACGCTTTTCATCCTCGCCGAAGAAGTCCACCACGGTCATTTTGTTCTGGGTCAGGGTGCCGGTCTTATCCGAGCAGATGATCTGGGCGCAGCCCAGGGTCTCCACCGCGGTCAGGCGGCGGATGATGGCGTTTCGCTTGGACATGTTGGTGACGCCGATGGACAGCACCACCGTGACCACGGCGGCAAGGCCCTCGGGTATGGCCGCCACGGCCAGGGACACAGCCACCATGAAGGAATCCAGTACCAGTTCAAAGTTCAATCCGCCGGCGCGCAGAAGCTGAACGCCGAAGACCACAAGGCAGATGCCCAGCACCAGCCAGGTGAGCACCTTGGACAGCTGGCTCAGCTTGATCTGCAGGGGGGTCTGGCCCTCCTCGGCCTGGGCCAGAGCGCCGGCGATCTTGCCCATCTCGGTGTCCATGCCGGTGGCGGTGATGACGGCGGTGCCACGGCCGTAGACCACGGTGCTGCCCATGTACACCATGTTCTTCCGGTCGCCCAGGGGGACGTCTTTCTCCCCTTCGGACAGATTGATAATGTCAATAAACTTGGTGACAGGCACAGACTCGCCGGTGAGGGCGGCCTCCTCGATCTTCAGGCTGGCGCTCTGCAGCAGGCGGCCGTCCGCGGGGACCGCGTCGCCGGCCTCCAGCAGCACCACGTCGCCCACCACAAGCTCCTCACTGCGGACGATGCAGATCTTGCCGTCCCGCAGGACCTTGGAGGTGGCGGCGGACATCTCCTGTAAGGCTTCAATGGCCTTTTCCGCCTTGTTCTCCTGATACACGCCCAGGACGGCGTTGACGATGACCACGGCCAGGATAATAATTACGTCGGCAAAGCTCTCGTTCTCCACCACGGCCAGCACGCCGCTGATCAGCGCGGCCACCAGGAGGATGATGATCATGGGGTCTGCCATCTGCTCCAGGAAACGCCGGATCAGGGATTTTCCCGGCGCGTCCGCCAGCCGGTTTTTGCCGTTTGCCTCCAGGCGGCGGGCCGCCTCCTCGGAACTCAAGCCCTCGGCGGTAGTGGACAGCTCGTTTAATGTGGTTTCTGTTTCTTCGCAATAGTACCGCATGTGATTGCTCCTTTCAAAAATTGGGGTGATGCAAATGCGCTGTAAAAAAAGACTTTTACAGCAGTATAACTGTAAAAGTCTTGCTCAATACATAAGTACCCGGCGCGCCGAACTCAAAAATGAGTTGGGATGACGACGCGCCAACGCCTTGCGGCGCAAGCTACTCCCTTTTCGTAAAAGACAGTATATCTCTGCTTATTTTCAAAGTCAAGAAAAAACTGCCAAGTTCACATTTTGTTTACGGTTCCGCGTGGGGCAGGTTCCAGCGGAACTTGGTGGCCAGGATCCGCAGCGTCACGATGAAGCCGATGGCGATGAGCGCGCCCACGGTCTTATTCATGCCCAGGCGCAGAAAACCGTAGTACAGCAGGCCCCCGGCCACGGAGGCGATGGCGTAAATGCGCTTATACAGCACCTTGGGCATGGAGTTTGTCAGCATATCCCGGATCATGCCGCCGCCCACGCCGGTGGTCATGCCCATCAGGATGATGAGGACGGGATTGACAAGGCCGTATTTGCCGATGGTGATATCCATGCCCACAATGGTGAAGGAGGCCAGGCCGATGGCGTCAAAGATGTTGTTCACCGCGTCCAGCCGGGCTTTGTGGGCCCGGTAGCTCTCGCCTCTGACGCAGGCGTCCACAAACACCACCAGAGAGAAGAAGGTCACCATGCCGATATAGACAAAGCTGGTGAACATTCTGGGCGGGAACTCCCCCAGCAGGATATCCCGCATAATCCCGCCGCCCAGGGCGGTGATCATGGCCAGAAACAGTACGCCGAAGGCGTCCGCCCGCCGCTCGATGCCCACCATGGTCCCGGTGATGGCGGCGGAGATCACGCCGATGTATTCCAGTATGACAACCGTCAGTTCCATATCACACGTTGAAGCGGAACAGGGTCACGTCCCCGTCCTGCATGACGTAGTCCTTGCCCTCGCTGCGGACAAGGCCCTTTTCCTTGGCGGCGTTCATGCTGCCGCAGCTCTTCAGATCCTCAAAGGCCACGATCTCGGCCCGAATAAAGCCCCGCTCAAAGTCGCTGTGGATCTTGCCTGCCGCCTGGGGGGCCTTGGTGCCCCGGCGGATGGTCCAGGCCCGGCACTCGTCAGAGCCGCAGGTCAAAAAAGAGATCAGGCCCAGCAGCGCATAGGAGCATTTGATCATCCGGTCCAGGCCGGATTCCTCCAGGCCCAGCTCCTCTAAGAACATCAGCTTGTCCTCCGGCTCCAGCTCGGCCATCTCCTCCTCCACCTTGGCGCAGATGGGCAGCACCTGGGCGTTCTCGGCGGCGGCGATGGCGGCCACGGTCTGGAAATAGGGGTTGTCCTGATAGTTTGCCACGCCGTCCTCGTCCATGTTGGCGGCGTAGATGATGGGCTTGATGGTCAGCAGGTCGCTTGAGGCGATCAGCTCCGCGTCGTCCGGATCACATTCAAAGCTTCTGGCGCTCTTTCCCTCGTTCAGGTGCTCCAGCAGGGCTTTGAACACCTCCGCCTCGTGCAGGAACTTCTTGTCGCCCTTGGCGGCCTTGGTCGCCTTCTCGATACGGCGCTCCACCATCTCCATGTCGGCCATGATGAGCTCCAGGTCGATGATCTCAATGTCCCGCTTGGGGTCAGTGCTGCCCTCCACGTGGATGACGTTGTCGTCGTCAAAGCAGCGAACCACATGGACAATGGCGTCGGTGGCGCGGATGTTGCCCAAAAACTTGTTGCCCAGGCCCTCGCCCTTGGAAGCGCCCTTCACCAGGCCCGCAATGTCCACAAATTCGATCACCGCCGGGGTGAATTTCTTGGGCTGGTACAGCTCGGCCAGATAGTCCAGCCGCTTGTCCGGCACGGTCACCATGCCCACGTTGGGCTCAATGGTGCAGAAGGGGAAGTTTGCGGAAACCGCCCCCGCGTTGGTGATGGCGTTAAACAGAGTGGATTTGCCCACGTTGGGCAGTCCGACGATACCTAATTTCATTTATTTCAAAACTCCTTTATTTGCAATGTTTTTTTGGATTCGGGGGGTGAGCTCCGCACCAATTCCGCACCAATTTTTCGCCAGCGCACCATTTTAGCTTGCTATGGTAGTGCTCTGTTCAAACTGTTTTACGGCATTGGTAAGGGAGACATCGGTAACATGGACATAGCGATCCATGGTGGTTTTGATGCTCGAATGACCGAGCAGCCTTTGCAGGACTTTCGGCATGATCCCGCGTTCAATTGCGCGAGTGGCGTAGGTGTGCCGCAGAGCGTGCATACAGAACCGCTTGATTTTCGCCTCATCGCACAATTTGTACAGGTGGGTATCATAGGAGCTGTTTTTGTTCGGCTCGCCGGTGCGGTAGTTGACAAACACCAGATCCCGCATACAAAGGTATCTGGTCTGACCGGTGCGGCGATCCACATATTCCAGAATCTGTGAGAGCAGTTCCGATTCCTTCCGGGTGTGCCGCTCCTCGTAGCAGGATTTCAGCACATCGTATGCCCGGTTCGTCAGGGGAATGGTTCGGTAGCTGCTTGCCGATTTGGGAGGACCGGCGCGCCAAACACCTTCGCTATGGCGGTATTCCAGCGTCTTGCTGACAGTCAGCGTCCGCTTCTTCCAGTCGATGGAATCCCATGTAAGGCCAATCATTTCCGAAGTGCGCAGCCCGGTCTCCAACAGCAGCACATACTGTCTGTAATTGTGAGAGCGTTTGGCGGTTTCCAGAAACTTCTCCTGCTGCTCTACGGTCAAGAACTTTATGTCATCCACAGCGCGGACGGGTTTCGTATAACGAACCCCGTCCATCGGATGCTTTGTAAGCATATCATTCGTCACCGCAGCGCGGAACATGGTGCCCATTGCAATATAGGTCTGGCGAATGGTGGAGCCTGCATAGGTTGCCTCCATCCGATTCAGAACGATTTTGCAATGCATGGGTTTGACATCGCACAGGCGCATACTTCCGATTACCGGCTGGATGTTCCTTTCGTACCGCTCCCGGTAATTCCTCCTGGTGTTGGGAGCCAGGTCTGCGATGAGATTCGCAATCCAGAACTCGAACCAGGCGTCCACCGTCATTTCGGAGGAGGGGTTATAAACATCGTGCTTGTCTTCGTACTGTGCGTCTGCCAGCCAGTTACGGGCTTCCGGGAGGGTATCAAAGTGCTTCTCCCGTCTGGCGCCGTTCTTGGCTGAATATCTTGCGGAGAACTTACCGTCTTTTCTCTGGCAGATACCCTTGCCGCATTCTTTGCCTTTTAGATTTTTGCCCATTTAATGAACTCCTTTCCGTAGAGCCGGAAACGCGAGTTCATCACGACACCTTACTCTATCATAATTTCGCATATTTTTCAATATCTTTCGGCGTTTTTGGTGCGCACCAATATCAGCAATTCTCATAATCAAATTGCCACCCGCCCTTCGATAAACTCCTCAAATGCCTTGCGTTTTACCAGTTTCTTGGTGCCAACATAGAGAACAAAGGGGCAGTTAGGTTGTTTCAACAGTTCATCAATCTTGTTGATTCCGATATTGCTGTATTCGGCTGCTTCCCGAATGGAAAGCAGCATTTTCCGGTCGATGGGCAGGGAAGTCACCTGCTGGTTTTGATTCGTCATAGGCAGAAATATCCTTTCTCAGATTTCCATGTACTCGGCGTACTGCTGTGCATGGCGATTGTGTTGTTCTTTCATAAACTTCGTCCTTTCTATATGGAATGACAAAATGCAGGAATCAGATTTCCTGCTCCTGTTTGTGGGATGTGTGTTTCTGGAGTTGCTCCAAATTCTTACGGGCAGTATCCACATAGGATTTGATTTTCCAAAGCTGCTGAGAATCCGCCCGGATGGATTTGAACTGGGCATAGGTTTCCTCGTGCTCCTGTTCCAGTCGGGTGTACTCTGCATCCAGCTTATGGTGGTCAAATTTTCCGTCTGGGAATTCAGCGGACAGCTTGCGGCGGGCTTGGTAGAACTGTTTCAGTTCGGCGGCGTGGTCGGCCTTGTACTTTTCTTTGGCACGGGTGAATTTGATTTTCTGCAAGCCATCGTACACGGGCTTCATCTCATGGTAGGTAGCCAGATAGTCCGGCAGCTTGCGGATTTCTTTCATGCGGGCAGTTTGGCTGTCCAGCTTCGTTTTCAAAGCGTCGGAAGATTCTCGGAGGACATCCACACGAGCTTCCAGCGTGTCCAAATCATGAATCCCGTTTTCCATGAGGTAGTTGAACAGGGTATTCATTTCCTTCAGATTGTTGATCCGGGCTTTCTGGGAATAGGCCCCGGCGTTCCGGTGGTCAAAATAGGCTTGTAGGAGGGAAACCAAATCCGGGGCCTTGGGGTTGGACAGCTCTGCCTTGACCTCTTTGAGCCATTCTGCCAGTGCGGCGATCTTCTTGCGGATGTCCCGGATGGCGGCGTTGGTCGCCTTGATCCAGCGGTTGAACTCGCCTTTCTCGGTGGGGATGCCTTTGCGCTCCATTGCCCGGACGGTAGGGCCTTCGTGAACAGTGGGCAGTAAATCTATGCCCTGCCGCTCATAACTGCGGTGGTCGATACAGCAGGGCAGCTCCTTTTCGGCAAACTTGGCATTGCACAATTCCGCCCACACCTGCCGCCAGTGTTCCAAGACTTCGGGGCTGCCCCAGTCGGTGGTGGGAACGGCGTTGAACACATAGTCCCCGGTTCCGTCGGGGATGCGCTCTCCGTTTTCGTCCAGCACATATTCCCGCCGCTGCTTGTTGCCCCATTTGCCGTTTGGCTCCATGGGGCGGATGGGGCACATCACATGGAAGTGGGGATTGGAAATGCCGCCGTCCTCTTTGTCTGGGGAATGAACAGCGAAGTCCACGATCATGCCCCGGCTCACAAACTGCTCCAACAAAAACTGCCTTGCGAGATTGATGTTCTCCTCCATGGAAAACTCGTTCTGCAAGGCAATGTCAAAGCTATATGCAAGCTGGGCTTTCTTTCCACGCTCCACTTTCTCCACGGCGCTCCAAAGGATTTCCCGGTCGGCGTACTCCGGCGGAGCGTGGGCGGGCAGCAGGATTTCCGAACAGATCACGCCGCCCTTGCGGGTGTAGTCGCTGTCCTCGCCGTAGTAGTCACTGTGGAGCTTTTCTCCGGCACGGTAGGCGGCTGCGGCAACGGCGGACTGTCCGGCGCTACGCTTGATTTGGGTGACATGAAAATGAAACAGCGCGATGTTCAAGCCCTCCCTTGGTCATGCGTGTGGATTGCCTCCGCAAGCAAAGTCTGAACCTCCGGCAGGGCAAAGACGGATTCTGTAAAAGCGTAGAACTCCACCTCCGTCAGAGTCTTTACGGTGGGAGCCACGCTCTCCACGGCAGCGCCACGGGTGATGAGCCGGTGAGTGCGCTTTTGCCGTTCGCCTTTCTCACAGTAGGCAATCCGGTTTTCGTACTGCTGTGCCTTGTGTTGAAGCTGGATAAGCTGCCGTTCACAGGCAGCTCTCTCCGCTTCCAGTTGGGATAGAGATTTCTGTTTTGACAATGGGAAGACCTCCTGATAGATTTGGATGAAATGACCGCCAGAATCACTGACGGTCTGCAAGGATAGCCGCATAGCGGCGCAAGGGGTGCAGCCCCCTTGTTCGGAACGCAGTGACGCGAAATGCCCCGGACATTCATGTGTCCGGGGTGTTCGGCCTCGCACACCGAGCCGCAGCGAGGCGTTTCGGAGGCCAACCGCCGCATTGCGGCGGCTCTTAGGCCGGAGATGAGCGCACATACGGGGATTACCCCGTATAGAAGTGCGCCCTTAGTTTCCTAAGGGATTACCCAACGTTGCTGCCATATGCTTCAGTAAAGGAGAGTTTGCGTTTTTTGCTGCGTACATACGTACGGCGGGATGTTACTTGTCCCATTCGTCCGGTACGTACGTACGCAGCGAATTACCACAAAAGCTGTTTATATCGGGTCTTGCCACTGCCTCGATTCCCATGAAGCCCCAAACCCTGCGTCCGGCTGGATTGGTCACATTGTTGCAGTGTTCCAGATTGTATTTACCTGCATGGGCGACCAAAGCGTCGCTGAAGCTCCGGGCTTTCAGGGGTGAGAGTCCATTCTCGTCACACCACATTCGGTAAATGGAATACAGGTCTTTGGAGCTGATGGAAGCATCTGCTTTGAGCTGGATATATCCATCGGATTCCAAAAAAGAAAAGATGTTGTTATTATCCCGTTTCACCGCTTGCCGATTTTCTCTGGCGCGTTCACTCTCTGTGAAGCGGAAGTTGTTAAGCGCCAGGCGCTGCAGGCCTGCAAAGGCCCAGAGGAAAATCCCCTCCACTTCCGCTTTCAGTTTTTCACCCAGATAGGGATCATCTGTCCGTCCGGTGGACTTGGGTTTGGTGGTGAGCATGAGCTGCCGCCGGTAGAAGCCGTCACTGCGGTCATAGAGGGCTTGCAGGTCGCCGTTACTGAACGCCAGCAGCCGGGCGTACATCCAACCCTGATAGCTCTGCTGTCCCTTGCGCTCCAAGTCCATCTTCCCCTGAGCCGTTACGATGGACTTGACATAATTGGTCTGCCGCAGAGCTTCCATCCGCATATCATCGTCCACCATCAGCAGTGTGTGCTCCAAATCCGCCCGGGCAAAGCGGTTTTCCGAGATTTTTCCGATGCTGCCGTCCTTCATATTGCTCCCAAATAACTTTCCCAGCATAGCGCCGATCTGCGACTTGCCCTCGCCGCCACTGCCCTTGAGAACCAGCATTCGCTGCCCGGCGTTGCTGGGAATCAGGCAGTAGCCGATAAATTCCTGCAAGGTGGGAATATCCTCGGGGTAGATCAGGTCGTCCAGGAAGGACAGCCACCGCGTTGGGCTGGGCGCTTCCGGGTTGTAGGCCACCGGCAGTCGGTTGCGGACAATCTCCGGTTTCCCCTCGGTGAATGTCCCATCCAGGAGCAGCGTGCCGTTGCTCAGATGCACCCGATCCGGCTCTGGCAGAAGATCCTCTGCTTGCGCTTCCAGTTTCAGCACCTCCAAGATGTTGCTGATCTTCTTGGGGATGTTGTTGACGGCGCAGGATTTGAGACTTTCATAAATCTCTCCCCGCAGCGGTAAATCGTCCTTCACCCGACCATCCGGCGTGAAGAAAGCTCTGTTCGTGAAGATGATTCTGTGCTCACGCAGAAACTCCTGACAGAACAGAGCCTCGTTGATGTTCTTCCCGTCAAACCAGATAGGAAGATCAGGCGATTGCTGGTTCTTTAGCACGGTATCCTGCCTCCTTTCGATTCTCTGCCACGACACGTTCCCAGAAAGCAATGCTGCCGTCAGCAATCAGGGCAGATACTGCGTGGCTGCGCTGGGTGGGGCTGGCTTCGTCCAGCATTTCCAGAAGCCCCGCAATGCGGTCGTACTGCTGGCAGCTTTCCACAAAGCGGTCATCCAGAATGTCCTCCGGCGCGTTGGGTGCATATCGGGTTTTCCATTCCTTCAATAGACGCAGATAATCTGTCAGCACACGGCGGCAGCGTAGTTCGTCCAGATGGAATTGATTCTGCCGAGGGTGGGTTTGCTTTACAGCTACTGGCTTTTCATCCGCTGGGATGCCGAAATCAGCAGCCAGTTGCTGTGCCGCTTCATAGAAGGATAGGCCAAACAGCTTTGCGGTGAAGTCGATGACATCGCCGCTAGCTCCGCAGCCGAAGCAGAAGAAATAATCTTCGTTCAGCTTCAAACTGGGATGCCTGTCCTTGTGGAATGGGCAGCAGGTCATGCCGTTTCGCAGTACCCGCAGTCCGTAGGTTTTGGCAGCCTGCCGCAGTGGGACAGCTGCCTTTACACTTTCAAATTGGTTCATTTTCTTATCTCCTGATTCTTGTTTTGCGCCCTGTAACCATTTGCAGGGCAATTCTGGGTTGGGGAATATAACTGCACTACCTTCCTGAATCCGACCCGAAAAGCCCTTGCGCCGCAAGGCTTTTTCTGGGTCAATGCGTTACACTGCCGCTTTGTCTCTGTGTTTTCGCACTCTGGCAGCGGTCTGCTTTTTTCGGGCATCGTCTGCGCATTTGTCGGAGCAGTACACTCTTCGCCCGCTGACCGGGAAGGGCTTTCCGCAGTGCTGGCAGCGTTTTGTGGGCAGAGCCTGCAAGGCTGCTTCCAGTTCCGGGTCGTTGGGCAGAACCGCTTCCCGGAAGTACCGGCACATGGCGCTGTTTGTGTAGCAGATACCCAGCATGGGGCATTCGCAGTCCAGCGGCAGGCAGCCGTAGTCTCTGTCGTAGTTGGCGCAGCTTCCGGTTACCAGATTCCGAATGGATCGTCGTTCCGGTACAGTCAGTTCCCGTTCTGTTTTTGCCATAGGCAATCATCCTCCTTTCTTCGTTTTTGGGGAGCGTAAGCTATCGGGCTTACCCTCTCACTATGGTTATGGGGAATTTTTCAGAAAACAGGCTAATCGCAGGACTAGCCCATTTCAAAAAACAGGACAGCCCCATATGTACTTGCCGCTCTCCCCGAACCAGTTCCTGCCCGGCGTTTCACCCGGCGTTTTCTCCCCCTTGGCACGCTCGTGGTCATCGCAATGCTTCCCCGGAGGACATATCCCTTTCGGACGGTCATTCAATTTTCAAGGTTCACCCGTAACCCCAAATGCCGTTTTTATTGCATTTGGGCAAGCAAATCTGTCCGTATTTTACAACAGAAAAAGGCCCTTTCCCGGATATCCAAAAGGATGGAAAAGACCCTTGATTTTTCAAATTTCCACGGTTATAGACAGCCGTGATATAATAGAAGAAAACTGTTTCGAGGACTGCTTTTATGAATACAAAACTGACCATACAAGAAAAACTAAAAGACCTGCGGGTGGAACGGCACCTGACTTTGGAGCAGCTTGCGGAGGAAACAGGCATTTCCAAATCCGCACTGGGCAAATATGAATCCGATGACTTCAAAGACATCAGCCCATTCAGCATCGTCACGCTAGCGAAATACTATGGTGTGTCCACAGACTATCTGCTGGGGCTGACGGAAACAAAAAATCACCAAAACACAGACCTGCACGATCTGCATTTGAGTGATGATATGATTGATCTTTTGAAAAGTGGAAAGCTCAACAACCGGCTGCTTTCTGAGCTGGCTCTGCACAAGGACTTCCAACGCTTTCTGGTGGATATTGAGATCTTCGTTGATCGGATTGCGGATATGCGGATCAATGACATGAACACCATTCTGGAAGCCAACCGAAAGCAAATCATGGAAAAGCACAATCCAGGGGAGAACGATTTGTATGTTCGCACCCTGGAACTGGCGCAGGTCACCGAAGAAAACTTCTTTGCCCATGTGGTTCACAGGGACATTGACGGCATCCTACATGATATCCGGGAAGCCCACAGGAAAGACACCACTACTGCAGACACCGCTTCTCCTGTTGCCGAAATCCAAAAACAGATGGAGACCGCTATGCACTACGAGGGCACCGAGGAAGAAAAGAAAGCCCGCTTGTTCCTGGCAACCCTCGGCATTGATTACGACAAGCTGACCCCGGAGGAATTTGTCACGCAGATCAATATTCTCAAAAAGTCCGAACACCTGAAAAGCCCCAATAATCAGCGTGGGAAAGCTGTGCCGTATCAGGTGCATGGGAAAGGGAATCGAAAGCGGCGGAAGTAATCTGCGCTGCTTTTGTCCTCCACTATCGTTATGTCAGAAAACGAAAAAAACACTCCAATCCCGGGATGATTCCAAAGGCAATCCGGGATAAGGGCGTCGCGTTTCGCGACATCCTGCCTAATTTATCGTAAAATTCATCGTTGATTTTTTAGAGTATATTGTATATACTATTCCTATGAAAGGGGGCATTGCTATGCCGAACATTAAGCCTGTTTCCGATCTGCGCAACTATGGTGAGGTTCTGCGGGATGTTGCCGTGGGACAGCCGGTGTTTCTGACCAAGAATGGTCACGGCCGCTACGCGGTTCTGGATATGGAGGAATACCACCAGTATGAAAAACTAATGGCGATGCAGAAGCTGATGACCGAGCTGGAAAAGGGCCGCCGCTCCGGGCAGGAGCAGGGGTACTTCTCTCTGGAGGATGTGGAAAAGGAACTGGGAATCCATGACTAAGGTAAAGTTGTCAGCTGCCGCAAAGGCAGACTTGCAGGAAACCCGGCGCTACATCTCCACAGTCCTCTCCAATCCCAGTGCATCCAAACAGACTTTGAAGCGGATTGCCACCCAACTGCACACTTTGGAGCAGTTTTCGGAAGCCGGAACGCCGATTCTGATTCCCGGCAGTCCTGTTGCCTATGGCTATCTGGTCTGCGGGAGCTATATGGCGTTTTATCACGTTCATAATGAGGAAGTCATGGTAGACCGGATTCTCTATGGCAGGCGAGATTACCTGTCGATTCTGTTTGGTGAGGAATTGACGGAAGAATCGGAATAAAAGAATCCCATAGTTTTCTTCCCGGAAATAGGAGAAAACTATGGGAGATTCTTGCTACCGTTGGATTAGCAAGTGTTTATGGCGGAATCCGCGGTAGCTTTTCAATTTTTAGGAGAGACAATGAATATTATAATCTGTGATGACGAAAAAAACTTTGTAGACAGCTTATTTCTTCATGTTCAGGAGTATATGGAAAAACGGTACATCCCCTGCACCATAACTGCAACAGTCGATCCTGTCATAATTCTGCAAAGCAACAAAATCTTTGACTTAGCATTTCTGGACATCCAGATGCCCGGCGCGGATGGCCTGATGCTTGCCAGGGAACTGCGGAAGCGGAATCCTAAGTTGGCGCTTTTCTTTGTTACAAATTTCGACGAATATCAAGACGATGCCATGGATCTTCAGGCATTCCGATTCTTCAAAAAGCCATTTAACATACAGCGGCTGTATGCAGGACTTGACAAGGCAATGGAGTATATCGACGGTGCATATGTAGATGTTTTCTTCTCCAGCAACAGCCAGCAGGAAAAAATTCTGGTAGATGACATTATATATATCACCAGAGCGGACCGTAAAATTTTGATGATCTCAAAACATGGTTCCTTCTATACCCGTGACACCATGGATGAGTGGTGCGAGAAACTGCCGACCCTTTTCTTTTATCTTGTACATAAATCCTTTTTGGTCAATCTGCATTATGTCAGGAAATACTCCTACTCAGAACTGATTCTGGATGACGGGACGCGAATTCCCATAGCGCCGAAAAAGCAAGCAGCCTTTCGGAAATTTTGGTTTGCCTATCTGGGGGGAAGACAGTCATGACAAATCCCGCAATTGCTTTCAGTACCTACTTCCTTGAAATGCTGATTGCGTATATATTTTTTTCGAGGATTTCTGAAAGGAAACACTCCGTTACAGTTTCGTTTGGGATCGGCGCACTCATTTTCGGAATCGGAGCCGCTATAAACTTGTTATTCAAAAATAATTTGCTTTTAAATTCCCTTCTCATGTTGGTTATGCACTTCCTGTTCGTTTTGTTGTGTTTTTCTCTGAAACTACAGTCTAATGTGTTCTATACCATCATATTGTGTGTCCTTTGTGCAGCTTTGGAGGTTGCCCCAATTTTACTCATGTCTGCATTGACAGGGGGACGTCCCAGCGACCATGAAAACAATATGCTACTCTTTGCATCTGACTTTACCATCAGTAAGTCTCTTTACCTTATTTCGAGTTTGCTTCTCTCAAAAGCGATAAACGGAAAAAGTGATGCAGACGCCCCGACAAAATTCCCGATGAGCGCACTGCTGTACCCTGTGGTGATTCTGATAAATCTAGTCGTATTCCACTATGTTTGCATGAATGAACCAATCTCTGTGAAGGGGCAATATCTGCTGGGGGCCATCACCATTGGTGTCTTCCTCACAACCGTTATTTTGGTGTTTGCAAGTATTTATCAGGCGGAACAGAAAGAGGAGTACCTGCGCATACGTAGCGAGCTTATTCGGGTGAAGCAGGAAAAAAGCTATTATGATATTCTGGATAAGCAGAATCAGCAGCTTATGATTTATGCCCACGACGTGAAAAATCATCTGGCAGCAATTCAAGGCTTAAGCGACGACCCTCAGATCCGAGGATATGTAGACAAGCTGTCTGTTGAGCTGGAGAAATATACGCAGAGTTGCCATAGTGGTAATAAGCTGCTGGATGTGATTCTGAATCGGTATGTTTTGGAATGTCAGAAACGCGGGCTGTCCTTTGAGTACAATGTAAAGGTGTGCAACCTTAGGGATGTAGAGGATATGGATTTGGTAACCATCCTTGGAAATCTCCTGGACAACGCCATAGAGGCTGCTGAAAAAAGTCAGGAAAAAACTGTATATCTGGAAACCTCCCTGCGGAACGCATATCAGGTCATCGTGATTCAAAACAGCAGCTTACCGCCCAGAGAATCCTATGGTCTCTTGCATACATCCAAGCCGGATCAATCCATGCATGGCTTTGGATTAAAAAGTGTTGCCAAATGTCTCAAGAAATACCAAGGAGATCTGCATTGGGATTATGATGAAGACAACCACTTATTTACAATGACTGTGATGATCGACACACAAAATGAAACGGTTGCTGTATAGGTATCTGTCCACCCTCTAGGATCGGAGGGTGGGCTTTTTCTGCGAATTCCCTTTTTTTACATATTCTCTCGGTAGTTTTGCAACTGCTGTTGAAATTTATTATTGGCTTGAATAAGATTGTGTTTGGTTCCGTAATGTCTACCAGCCTATGCATCTTAACAATACCGCTATTCCAGGGACAGTTCGACAGGTTAAAAAATAACCCAGAAAAAAATTCCTAAATGTGCAACGCAAAAGGATTTTTTCCGTATATTAGGGTGAACGCAGAAAAAGAGTAAAGGAGGACTCCTGCTATGGAGGACAATCAGATCATCAACCTGTATTTTGACCGCTCGGAGCAAGCAATCAAGGAAACAGACACCAAGTACGGCGGCTACTGCTACAGTATTGCTTATAACATCCTGACCAATCAGGAGGATGCGGAAGAAAGCGTCAGTGATACATACCTGTCCGCATGGAATTCCATGCCGCCCCGGCGTCCCCCGGCACTGGCGGCGTTTTTGGGGAAAATCTCCCGGAACATTTCCATTGATCGGTGGAGAAAGCACCGCGCTTTCAAGCGGGGCGAGGGGCAGATCGAAATTGCGCTGGACGAGCTGAGCGAATGTGTTGGTGGAGAAAGTGCTGAAGATGTAGCTATTCGCAAGGAAATATTGGCCAGTTTGAACCGCTTTCTTGGTACGCTGAAAGAAACAGAGCGAAGTGTATTCCTATGCCGCTATTGGTATCTGGATTCCACTGAGGAAATCGCGGAAAAGTCTGGTTTTAGTGTCAGCAAGGTAAAGTCTATGCTATTTCGTCTCCGAAAGCGGTTACATACGCAGCTGGTAAAGGAGGGATTGGTATGACAAATCTGGAACTTCTGAATATCCTTACAAATGTGAGGGGCGAGTATATCCTACAGGCCCAGGAACTGCGCTCCGGGCAGCGAAAACAGCAACTTCACATGATGCACAGGAAACGGGTATTCCTGATTGCTGCGATAATTTCTCTGATGCTCCTGCTGGTGGGGTGCGTTGCCGCCTTCTTGGGGATGCGTGATTTGTCCTTGGGCACTTTTGTACAAGATGACAATTTTGGGGGAACTGTCTCAGGAGAGCTGCTCTCCCTCCAAGGATATGTTGGAACTCCCGAATATATGGCAACGAAGGAATGGCTTGCATTCTCTGATAACTATGATCCTGACCATAAACTGATGGACTTATCTGCGTATGATGACTATGTTGAACCAGAAGCCTATCGCATTTATAACTGCTATACCAGAGAGATGGTAGAAAAAGTAGATGAGATATTGGAAAAATATCAGCTCAAAATGCCACAGAAACTATATGCAACAAATGTGGAATACGCCGACATATGTGATGCTGTGGGTATTGAAGGACTTTTTGCAGAGAGCATGGATGCAGAGCCGACCCTATATCACGGATATTTTTATGATGATGGCGGTTTTCACATCTCCGGTAATTTGACACCAATGGGAAGCAGCATATGGCGAGAACCCGTAGAATTCTCTTATACATGCTCCATGAAAGGTGTCTTTTACTGTACTTTGCAAAGTGTAAAGGATGTGGAAAGCTATCATCAATGGAAGTATACGGCAGAAAATGGGGCGGAACTTTTGCTGGCATCAAGTCCGTATGATGCGATCATCATTGCCGACAAAGCGGAATGCTTTATTTCTGTCCATATATCAGGGCAGTCCATGAGCCAGGAAACCATGGAAGCATTGGCAGAAGTCTTTGACTTCACCTATACGCCCAACGCTGTAGATATGGAAACCGCAGACCGGTATGAGGCAGAACATCTGGCGCAGATTGCAGCCAATGTAGAAGCATATAACCAGCAGCATCGCCGGAACACCTATGCGGATTACTTTGAAGATTTTGCAAATTCGCCGGACTTATATTTTTCACATCTCCATTTGGATGATGACGGTGTTGCGGAATTGGCAACGTACTGTGCTGGCAGGTATCAAGAATTATTCACCATCAAAGACGGCTATGTGCAGAAAATTCATGAAGGCGGGTACGCCTTTGCGAACGGCTTTTCGATCTGTACAGACGAGAATGGACAGGTTGTTTTTGAAACCGAAAACCATGTTGGCAGCCAAACCTATGTTTCCTACTTGGTTGCGGATGGCTTGGATTTGCGGTATATCGCATTTGTAAAATATGATGCAGATACAAATGATGATAATCCATGGTTTGTCTGCACCAACGCACCGGGACATGAGGTATACGAATTTGCTGAAATGCCCATGTTCTGGGAGCCGATATCTGCTGATGAAATGAGTAATATTCGAGACGCTTACACAAAAACGGAACTGCCGAAAAAGCCGATTGGGGAGTTGCTTGCGGATGGCACGGATATCGATATCAGCCAGCTGACGTTGGGTTCCTCTGAAACGGCACTTAGCTTATTTGATAATATTCTGGTTCCTTTGGTAGAAGGCAGACTTCCCAACCGGGCAAGGGAATTCAAGGCAATTCTAGAGCGGTATGGGTATACTTATCGAGACGGTGAGGGACTGTTTACAATTACTGACCCGGCGCATCCGGAAAGCTATCTTTTTGGAGGAAATTCCTTACTGTATGACACGGATACAATTTCCACCATTGGATTCTGTACGGAAACAGAATCAGGGAAGAAGAAAGTAGAAGTTTACCTTTTTACAGAAGAACAGGAATATTACATAACCAATCCGAACTACACCCAAAACAAAATGGAAAGCTTTGAACAACTCAAGGCGTATATTGCGCAGGGGTAATTATGAAAGAAGCAAAATTGGATTGCTCGATTACTTATCTGGGAAATTAGCTGAATCTATATTATCACAAGCCACAAGGAGAATCAGAAATGAAAAAAGCAAGATATTTTTTTGCTTGCAGTATTATTTGTGCGCTGCTGTGTTCCTGCGCAATACAAAGCCGCATTCCCTCAAACACAGATCCACAGGCATCGACCCATCTTATAGAAAAGCCATTCTTTCCCGCAGAAACACAACCATACAGGGAAATCGACCGTTGGGAGACCATTCAGACAAAGCTTTTAGAGGTCATTTCAGGTGCGAATACATTTTTTAGCCACGATTTTGAGAAAACATTAACCATTGACGACTACTGCTCGACTTATGGTATGGACGATACTGTAAAAATTACAAAATATGCGATTATTGATTTGGATCAGGATAATGTGCCTGAGATTGTGCTTGGGATAACAGAAAACGAACAGTCTGACTATGGTTTCTTAGTGTTACGGTATGAAAATGGCGGCGTGGTTGGCTATGACTTTACCTATCGTCAAATGATCGACTTAAAGAAGGATGGCACATTTGGTTACTTGGGAGGCGTGGCCGATACAGGATATGCCCGCCTGAATTTCACAGACAATAGCTGGGAATACATAAAAATCTGCAATGTTACCGAGACTGCTGATACAGTCATGTTCTTTTGCAACGGGCAAGAAGTTTCGGAGGAAGCCTATTGGGAAACCGTGGCAGAGCAGGACAGCAAAGAAGAAGTCGAGTGGCTGACCTACTGACCAACATCTCCCCTGCATACGCAGGGGAGATGGGCATAATGAACACGAGAAAATTATGCCTATTCGTATTGCTTGCGCTTCTTCAAACCGCCTGTGGGAAATCTGCTCGCGCAGCTATGACCACAGAGTCTGCACAAGAAGTGACCGGACTGCTTTCCGAAACAACAGCCCCATTGCAAACGGATACCTCCGACAATGAGATACCATGGAATGGCCCTCGCAGAGTATATCAACTGGCACAGAATGCAGCCAGAGGACAGCTATACAAATTGGGACCCGTCAATGATTTTTTACGAATGCAAATAGGAGAACACTATGAAAACAAGAATTTTTATCCTTTTCGTATTGCTTTTATTTCTTCTAACTGCCTGTGGAAAAGCCGACCCCACAGCAGAAAACACCAATGCACCCTTGGAAACAGAAATGCAGGGTTCAGCTGGCGATTCCAACGCTGTAATTCCGTCCCAGGAAAGGGATGACTCGGCATCGAACAATGCAGATTCTCAAACAAAACCGGCTTCCTCTTCGTTCCGCTGTGAGCCGGTGACCTTCGATGGGTATTCACTTACCCCAGAGGGCGATTCCGTTCCTGTCAGATTGACAATGGCGGTAGAAAATGTTCTGGAAGGGGAGGCTGCTTGGCAACAGATGATTTCTCAGGGGACACAGCTTCCAGCGCCGGGGCAAGGAAAGGAATATATCCTGGTTACAGTGAAAGTAACATATGAGGATGGTGATCTGGAAACTCTTAACTTCGTGGAGAATTATCCTGCATCATGGGCAGCGGCCAGAGTGCACTTTAATATTCCCAACGACAACAGCAATACTGAAGATGTGACCTATAATCTTGTAAATCCCATCTGGGGATCTGACCCCTTTGAGGGGCGGTCTCTGACGAAAGGGGAAAGTGTCACCGGAGATGTGGCATTTCTTCAAGACATTGGAAATACACAACCGCTCTACTTTGAGGGATATAATAAGGTTATCACATTTCAGATTCATTAACCGAGAATGGGGGAGTTTTCCACATTTTTATATGGAAGTAATCATTGTAAACAGGGAAGACTTACCCAATGATGTTGAAGGTTTTGTTTATCGTCCGCTGAATTAAGGAGCAATAGATGCGAGGCGAAATAACAAGCTGGAATCATTTGTACTAGCAAAGACAAAAGCCGGTGTATCGCGCATCACGATACACCGGCAAACTATTTAATCTTCTATTCCATGGAGCGCAGGGCCTTTCAAGTAGTTCTCCATCTCCCCGGACAGCACCAAGCTGGCGTATTCCATTGGTGCATTGTAAAGCAGCCAGTCGAGGTCTGCCATCTGCCCGCCTCTAACATCGTAGGTATTTTCCACTTCCTCACAGTCAATCGTGAGGACAGAACCATCGTTGTAGGTTAGCTCTACAGCGTTGGTATCCATGTTGAAGAAGGCGTGAATCGGCTTCATCATATGGTTCCTTTCAAATCATCATAGAATTTTTCTGATTTGTCGTGATGAACCCGCTTCCAAATATCGACTTCCCATACACCGCACCAATTCCGCACCAATTCGCCATGAAAGTATATGTAGATACATAGATTTACATATCGGAAAAGTTTGTGAATATGGGATATATTGAGGTTTATGAAGGAATATTGAGATATGAAAAGTTCGTTTAACCAACGATACCTAATTTCATATATCTTCATTCTCCTTTGTTTTCTCTGTATTTTCAAGGGTTTCCGGGTTTGGGGCTTTCGGTGTCTACTCCATTTTTACGCCATTTTGGTGCAGAACCGCGGCTCTCATTCAGATAACCCCATTCATTTCAAATTGCCGTACCGCTTGGTCCAGAGATTCGGTGGTCACATGGACATACCGATCCATGGATGTTGTGCTTGTATCTGTCACGGTAGTTGCGGAGTGTATTGGGAGCCAAATCTCCGACAATATTCTCGATCCAGAAATCAAACCACTCATCCACCGTAATATCGGTGCCGACAGAAACCTCCGCGTGTGCATCCGCATACTTTGCATCCGCGATCCAGTTTCTTGCTTCGGGAACCGTCTGGAAGTATTTCTCGTGCCGCTTACCGGCTCTGTCTACGAACCGGGCACTGTACAATCCGTCCTTCCTCTGGTAGATACCCTTACCACATTCTCTGCCTTTGAGATTCTTTCCCATGTATGAACTCCTTTCCCCAAAGAGAAAAGAGCACACCACTACATTTTAAGTATATCACAATGTGCTCTTTCTCTCAAGGTGAATTTGAAAACATCTTGTAGCGTATCGCCGCTTTTCGCTCAGATCACCAGTTTGGAGCTGATGTACTGCTCAAACTCCTTGCGCTTGACCAGCTTCTTCGTACCAACGAACAGGACGAAGTCCTACGAGCTGTGGGCGTACAACATTGAAACTGTCCTGGCGGAAAAGGTGGAAGCATTCCAAGGCCCTTCTGAATAAGCCGCCAGACAAGCTGAAAGAGGAGGAGCGAGAAAAGCTGCGTATCATCCTTGGCCTCTCAACAAGGCTGGAGCAAGCCTACTTCCTCAAAAACGACTTCCTGTTCCTTATGCACTCGCCAAACTCCGAGGCGGCTAAAGAGCTACTTGCTGACTGGATCTACCGCGCCGAATCCTCCCATCTGCCTGAATTCCGGGAATGTACCAGAGCGATCCACAACTGGGGCAAGCTGATCCTCAACTCCTTTGATGTTCCTTTTACTAATGGCTATACCGAGGGCTGCAACAACAAAACCAAAGTTTTAAACGCGTTTGCTATGGCGTGCGCAACTTCTCCCGTTTCCGCAACAGAATCCTCCATTGTGCCTCATGACACCTAAGAAGAAGGAGCATGTGGTGCGCCACATACTCCTTCTTTTTAGGTTTTCTTCTTTTGTCCTACCCCAACTATTGACATAGAACCGAGAAATCTC
>SAMEA3663248__coassemble_142_pt1 | contig 27322 bp, 20 predicted proteins | sample SAMEA3663248__metabat2_low_PE_036 | metagenome-assembled genome bin SAMEA3663248 (sample SAMEA3663248) | pig gut metagenome | biome: pig gut; feature: pig-associated habitat; material: faeces | place: China | collected 2013 | reverse complement strand
GCCGCAGGACGCTGGGCAGGCAGAAGATATAGGCCCGGTCCTCCATGACCCAGATATCCCCCAGCCACTCCCGGCCGATGCCCATGCCCAGCAGGGCGCCCATATAGTCCCGGTGGCCCGGGGCGCCGAAAAAGGCTTTCAGCTCGATGGCCCGGATATACTCCGCCGGGGAGAAGTCCTCCTTCTCCATGTAGTAGGGCAGGAAGAAGGCCACGGTGCGCTCGCACTCGGGCCGGCCGCCGCTGAACACCAGATTGCAGTCTGAGCGGTGCTTTGCCCAGTTTTCCAGGCTGTAGCGCTCCGCCGGGGTGAGAAAGCCGGTGGAGGTCAGGCTGGCCGTCCGCTCGCAGCGGGCGCAGAGGTCCTCCGCCCGTTTCAGAAGTTCATTGTTTTCCATCCTTCAGCCTCGTCTTGTGCGGGTCCGGATTGCTCCGGCGCAGTACCTCTTCGATCTGACCCAGCACCCAGTCCACCTCGCCCTCAAACTCCCTGGAGGAGCTGCGCAGCACGCCGGAACGCAGGGCGGACAGGCGGATCAGATTGTCGCTGGTGATGACCCGCACGGAATAGTTTTTGCCGATGTCGTTGGCCAGGCGCTCAATATACGCGTCGGCCGTCTCCCCGTCCTTGGTATAGGCCACATGGATATTGTGGTACTCGGTCCGGGAGCCGGGGTTTCCCGGACTGCGGTAGCCGTCGAACACCAGCACCAGCTCCGCGCGGGTAAAGCCGCAGTAGTTGGAGAGCATGTCCATCAGCCGCCCCCGGGCCAGGTCCAAATGCTCCTTTGCCAGGGTCTTCAGGGAGTTCCAGGCAAAGATCACATTGTATCCGTCTACGATGATATATTCCTTTTTGTTTTCCACAGGAGCCGGGGCCGGGGCCTCGTTTTTCTCCGCTGCGCGGTATTCCCGCCGCCGGATGGGGCCAAACTCCCGCTCCATGATGGCCTCCAGCTCCCGCTCGTCAATATCCAGACTGCGGCGGAAAACCGGGGCAGCAGGCTCCGGGGAAGCCTCCTTTTTCAGGCAGCTTTCCAGGTGCATGTAGTCGGGCACCTGATCCCACTTCACGTTGAAGCCCGCGCCGTGGGCGCAGAACACCGAGTCGGCGGGGTTTTCCGTGTCGCTTTGGGCATCGTACGCCAATTCTTTGATGACGCTGTCGCTGTTTTTGCAGGGCCTGTACCCGTCCGGGCGGAGGAAAAGCCGGCCCCGGCCGTGGGAATAGGCCGCAAGCTCGTTCATATAGCCGCCAAGGCCCCAGACCGGGGCGCTGCCCTCGATCCGGCTCATGCCGCCTGAGTCCTCCGGGGAGGAAAACTCCCCGCCCATGGCCCGAAGATCGTTGATGGCCCTGCCGATCTGCTCCGGCGGCACAGTGAGGGAAAAGGCGTAGTATGGCTCCAGCAAAACGCTCTTCGCCTGCATCAGCCCCTGGCGCACCGCCCGGTAGGTGGCCTGCCGGAAGTCGCCCCCCTCAGTGTGCTTCAGGTGGGCTTTTCCCGCGGCCAGGGTGATCTTCACATCGGTCAAGGGGGAGCCGGTGAGCACCCCCAGGTGCTTCTTTTCCGCCAGATGGGTCAGAATGAGCCGCTGCCAGTTCCGATCCAGCTGGTCCTCGCTGCAGCTGCTCTCCAGCACCAGCCCGCTGCCCCGGGGCAGCGGTTCCATCATCAGATGCACCTCGGCGTAATGGCGCAGGGGCTCAAAATGGCCCACGCCCTCCACGGTGTCCGCGATGGTCTCCCGGTACATAATGCTCCCCGCGTCAAAACTCACGTCCAGGTCAAAGCGCTCCCGGATCAGGCTTCTCAAAATCTCCGTCTGCACCCGGCCCATGAGCTGCACGGAGATATCCCGCGTCCGCTCATTCCAGGAGATGTGCAGCTGGGGGTCCTCCTCCTGAAGCTGCATCAATTTGGGCAGCAGGGCCGCCGGGTCGGTTCCGGCGGGGAGGATCATCCGGTAGCTCAAAACCGGCTCCAATACCGGCTCCGCCGCCCGGTCCGCCGCGCCCAGGCCCTGGCCAGGCCAAGTGGCGCTGAGGCCCAGCACGGCGCAGACCTGCCCCGCCTGTACGGCGTCGGCGGTCTCGTATTTGCTGCCGGAATATAGGCGGATCTGGTTGATTTTTTCCTCCAGCTCCTCGCCGCTCTGGGCAGTATAGCGAAGGGGTGTTCTGACCTTCAGTTCGCCGCCGCCAATTTTCAGCCAGGTCATGCGGCTGCCCTGGACGTCCCGGGCAATTTTAAATACCCGGGCGGAAAATTCGCCGCTGTCCTCCATGGGGAGGCAATAGTCGTCGATGGCCCGGAGAAGCTCCTCCACCCCCAGCGTTTTCAGCCCGGAGCCGAAAAAGCAGGGAAACAGGGAACGTCTGCGGATCAGGGCCGGGATATCCTCCTCACTGAGGCCGGTTTCCAGATATTTTTCCATGGCCGCCTCGTCGCAAAGGGCCAGCTTTTCAAAGAAGTCCTCCCCCCGCTTGGTGAAGTCCACACAGCCCTCGCTGAGCTCCCGGCGAAGCTCCTCCATCAGGCGTTCCTCGTCCGCGCCGGGCAGATCCATTTTGGTCACAAAGAGAAAGCAGGGTACATGGTAGCGCTCCAGCAGCCGCCACAGGGTCTCCGTGTGGGCCTGCACGCCGTCGGTTCCGCTGATGACCAGCACCGCGTAGTCCAGAATCTGCACTGTCCGCTCCGCCTCGGCGGAAAAATCCGCGTGACCCGGGGTGTCCAGCAGATACACCGTGCTGTTTTCCAGGGGCATGACGGCCTGTTTGGAGAAGATGGTGATCCCCCGCTCCCGCTCCAGCAGGTGGGTGTCCAGGTAGCTGTCCCGGTGATCCACCCGGCCCAGCTTTTTGATCTTGCCCGAGAGGTACAGCATAGCCTCAGACAAAGTGGTCTTCCCCGCGTCCACATGGGCGATCAGCCCCAGGCAAAACTGTTTTTTTCTCCGTCTTTCCGCCGCGCCGTCCATTCCGCTCCCCCCTTTCGCAGGTTTTCACAGTAATCGTGTTATTATATCACATCCGGGTAAAATAGTCGATAGCAGAAAACGCCGGTCACGCTCATGTGACCGGCGTTTTCGTTTTCTCACTTTTGACTGTGGCATGAACCGTGCATGGCGCAGTGGGCACAGTTACAGCCGCAGGAGGACTTGCCCTGCTTTTTCTGCCGGACAAGGTAAACGATGATGAAGGTAACTATGGCAAGTAAGACAAGGCAGATAAGAATGGTCACAAGATTTGCGCCGATCCATTGCAGCATGGCAAGTCACTCCTTTGGTTGATAAAATATGTTTGCTCAGGCTATGGCCATCGAGCGTTTGGTGGCTTCTTTGTACGGTTTGAAAATCATGTAAATCATGCCGGCCAGCAGGGCCAGAGCCACGATCAGGCCCGGAACATTCAGCTTGCCGGTAAAGGCCTTGCCGAACTGGTTGATCATCAGGGCGATGACATAGGCAAAGCCGCACTGATAGCCGATGGCAAACCAGGTCCACTTGGCGTTGTTCATCTCCCGCTTGATGGCGCCGATGGCCGCAAAGCAGGGGGCGCACAGCAGGTTGAACACCAGGAAGGAATAAGCGGTGACGCCGGTGAAGGCAGCGGCCAAATTCTGATAGACGGTTCCGTTGCCGCCGGCATAGAGGATGCCCATGGTGCCGACGATGTTCTCCTTGGCCACAAGGCCGGTGATGGAGGCCACGGCGGCCTGCCAGTTGCCCCAGCCCAGAGGCTTGAAGATCCAGGCGATCACGCCGCCGATGGAGGCCAGGATGGAGCAGTCGATCTCCTCCTCACTGAGCATACGGAAGACACCGTCTACCCAGCCGAAGTAGGTGGTGAACCAGACCAGAATGGTGGAGAGCAGGATGATGGTGCCGGCCTTCTTGATAAAGCTCCAGCCCCGCTCCCACATGCTGCGCAGAACGTTGCCCACAGTGGGCAGGTGGTAAGCGGGCAGCTCCATGACGAAGGGAGCGGGCTCGCCGGCAAACATCCGGGTCTTTTTCAGCATGATGCCGGAGAGGATGATGGCGGCCATGCCGATAAAGTAAGCGGAGGTGGCCACCCAGGCGCTGCCGCCGAAAATGGCGCCGGCGATCATGGCGATAAAGGGCACCTTTGCGCCGCAGGGGATAAAGGTGGTGGTCATAATGGTCATGCGGCGGTCGCGCTCGTTTTCAATGGTACGGGAGGCCATAACGCCGGGCACGCCGCAGCCGGTGCCGATAAGCATGGGGATAAAGCTCTTGCCGCTGAGACCGAATTTACGGAACACGCGATCCAGAACGAAGGCGATACGGGCCATGTAGCCGCAGGCCTCCAGGAAGGCCAGAAGCAAAAACAGCACCAGCATCTGAGGCACAAAGCCCAGAACCGCGCCCACGCCGGCCACGATGCCGTCAAGGATCAGTCCGCTGAGCCATTCGGCCGCGTTGGCTTTCTCCAGAAGATTTCCGATCAGAACAGGAATACCGGGCACCCAGACGCCGTAGTCCGCCGGGTCAGGTTCCTCGCCGCAGCTCTCTACCGTTGCCAGAGCCGCCTGATAATCCTCCAGGGAGGCTGTCTCCCCGGTGATGGCCAGGGTCTCCTCATCCTCGATCTCCACCATAAAATCGCCGGTGGGTTCGGAGCCGTTTTCTTCCACATAGGCGTCATAGGCGTCAACGATCAGCGCCGCGTCGCCGTATTCTTCGGCCGCCTCCGTATAAGCGGCGGAGCCGATGCCGAACAGGTGCCATCCGTCGCCGAACAGGCCGTCATTGGCCCAGTCGGTGGCCGCCGTGCCGATGGTCACCATGGAGATGTAGTACACCAGGAACATGATCACCGCGAAGATGGGCAGGCCCAGCCAGCGGTTGGTGACGACCTTGTCGATCTTGTCGGAGTTGGAGAGCTTTCCCGTGGATTTTTTCTTGTAGCAGCGCTTGATGAGCTCGCCGATATAGATATAGCGCTCGCCCGTGATGATGGACTCCGCGTCGTCGTCCAGCTCCTCCTCGGCGGCGGCGATGTCCGCCTCGATGTGACTGAGCAGCTCTTCCTTCAGGTTCAGCTGCTCCAGGACCTTGTCGTCCCGCTCAAAGATCTTGATGGCGTACCAGCGCTGCTGCTCCTCCGGCAGATCATGCACCGCCGCCTCCTCGATATGGGCGATGGTGTGCTCCACCGGGCCGGAGAAGGTGTGCATGGGGACGGTTTTGCCGTTTTTGGCCGCGTCGATGGCGGCTTCGGCGGCGTCCATGATGCCGTCGCCCTTCAGGGCGGAGATCTCCACCACCTTGCAGCCCAGCGCACGGGACAGCTCCTGGGTGTCGATCTTGTCGCCGTTCTTGCGCACGATATCCATCATGTTGATGGCGGCCACAACGGGAATGCCCAGCTCGGTCAGCTGGGTGGTCAGGTAAAGGTTGCGCTCCAGGTTGGTGCCGTCGATGATGTTCAAAATGGCGTCGGGGCGCTCGGCAATCAGGTAATTGCGGGCCACGACCTCCTCCAGGGTGTAGGGGGACAGGGAGTAGATGCCGGGCAGGTCGGTGATGGTCACGTCACTGTGCTTTTTCAGCTTGCCTTCCTTTTTCTCAACCGTGACGCCGGGCCAGTTGCCCACAAACTGGTTGGAGCCGGTCAGGGCATTGAACAGGGTGGTTTTACCGCAGTTCGGGTTGCCCGCAAGGGCAATTCTCAATTCCATTTGGGTTCCTCTCCTTTCGTTAGCATTTGCTAACTAACAATCAAATAAATAAGGGGCAGCGGCCCCGGGGGTTGATTTTTTCTTACTCGACCTCGATCATGTCGGCGTCGGCCTTGCGCAGGGACAGCTCATAGCCGCGGACATTGACCTCCACAGGATCGCCCAGAGGGGCTACCTTGCGGATAAAGACCTCCACGCCTTTGGTGATGCCCATATCCATGATGCGGCGCTTCACCGCACCCTCCCCATGGAGCTTTACCACTTTCACGGTCTCGCCGATCTTGGCCTGACGGAGCGTTTTCATGCCTCTTTCCTCCTTATATAATAGTGGGTAAATTTATACCATGATCTTTTGCGCAGCTTGTCAAAAAAGTTCTGACAGAACTTTTTTGACCGCTTCAACCGCCGAGCGTTTTGAATCCTTCAAAACGCTGCTTCGCCCAAAAAGCTTGCTTTTCAAGCTTTTTGGCGGCGGGTTATTGAACTGCGAGGCGGGCCTTGCCCCCTCGCGCTCCCCCGCGACTCTGTTATCGGCGATGGATACACTAAAATCAAAATGCTTCGCAAAAGATCATACCATATTCTTTTGCGCCATTTCCTGACTGATGGCGATGCGGGCTTCCTTCACCTTGACGATGACGTTGCCCCCCATGGTGTTGATCACGGACACGCCCGAGCCCACAACAAAGCCCAGGTTTTCCAGATGTTTTTTGACCTCCGGCTTTCCGCCGATCTTTTTGATGACCAGTTCTTCCCCGGCGTCAGCAAATGTAAGCGGCATCATTACCACACCTTCTTTACGGTTTTTCAATTAGCCTTGGCTAACCGGTAGTTCTTCAAAAAGTTAGCTATCGCTAACTGTTCGTATCATAGCGCGTGAATGCTCCTTTGTCAATACCTCTTTATCTGTTTTTTCAAAAAAATTTTTTTGCCCGTCCCCGCCCCGCCGGCAAGGGATTTTTTGCCTTTTGTGCATTTGTATTGTAGACGCTCTGTAATTTTTCATTTTTATTTACATTCTTTTTTGCAACTTTAGCTACCAATTTTGTAAAAGCTATGATATAATTTAGTATCATAGCCTTGCTATACGACAAAAGAAATGACTCTTTGAAGAAAGGGGATTCATATAGATGAAAAAAATTCTTGTTCTGGAAGACGAGTCCAACATCCGCAGCTTTGTGGTCATCAACCTGAAGCGCAGCGGATATGAACCCATCGAGGCGGAAAACGGAATGATGGCGCTGGAAAAGCTGAAGGTCAACCCGGACATCTGCCTGGCCCTGCTGGATGTGATGCTGCCGGATATTGACGGCTTTGAGGTCTGCCGCCGCATCCGCGCCACCGGCTCCAAGATGGGCATCATCATGCTCACCGCCAAGACCCAGGAGATCGACAAGGTCACCGGATTGATGACCGGCGCGGACGACTATGTGACCAAGCCCTTCTCCCCTGCCGAGCTGACGGCCCGTGTGGACGCGCTGATCCGCCGTCTGGGCGTGGACGAGGAGGAGAAAGCCGCCAGTGAGATCGTCAGCGGCCCCTTCCTGCTGAACACCCGCAACCGCACCCTGGAAAAGGACGGCCAGCGGCTGAAGCTGACCCAGATCGAATATCTGCTGGTCAAGCTCTTTATGGAAAACCCGGGCAAGGCCATGTCCAGGGAGGACATTCTGGCCGCCGTCTGGGGCAACGATTTCAAGGGCGAGCTGAAGACCGTGGACGTGAATATCCGCAGGCTCCGCATCAAGATCGAGAGCGACCCCACCGAGCCGGAGTATATCACCACCGTCTGGGGCTACGGCTATAAATGGGGATATTAACTTCGTCAAAACAGTCTGAAAGACTATTTTGACGAGGTCTGAATTGTTTTCGGCCAGCGGGCCGAAAATTACCTGAAGTTTTGTCTTTAGCTTCTATTCTATATTACTTAGGAAGTAACCTTTCATGTTGAAAAATTTAAAAACGCAGCTTCTTCTCTCGGGCGCGCTGGCTCTTGTGCTGCTGCTTTTGGGCGTGTTTTTCGCCGTCCGGGGCTGGACAGTCTGGGCCGTGGTGATGATGGCGGCAGTCTGTGTGTATATCGTCATTTTGAACCTGTGGTTTCGCCGCCGCGTGGCCCAGCCCATTGAGGAGCTGACCAATGTGGCCCAGCGCATTGCCCAGGGCAGCTACGGCGTAAAGATCGAGAGCAAGTCGGAAAATGAGATCGGCCGTCTGGCCGGTGAGATGAACATCATGTCCGAAAAGGTGGCCATGGCGGAAAAATCCCGCACGGAATTTATCTCTCAGGTGTCCCACGAGCTGCGGACGCCCCTGACCGCCATTGAGGGCTGGGCAGAGACCATCGCCTTTGACTCCGCTGTCCAGGGCGACTCCCTGCGGGGCATACACATCATCTCCAAGGAGGCGGAGCGGCTCACCGGCATGGTGTCGGAGCTGCTGGAGTTTGCACGGATCCAGGACGGGCGCTTCAATCTGCGCATTGAGCTCATTGACATCGCCGCCGAGCTGGAGGACGCCCTCTTTACCTACGGGGAGCTGATGAAGCAGGCGGGCATCGAGGTCAACTACACCCCGCCCCCGGCCGAGATTTCCCTGATCCCCGGCGACCCGGAGCGGCTGAAGCAGGTATTTTTAAACCTGCTGGACAACGCCGCCAAGCACGGCGGCGACGGCGGCAAGGTGGACGTATCCATCAGCAGCGACGCCCAGGGCGTACATATCGCCATCCGGGACTACGGCCACGGCATTCCCAAGGGCGAGCTTCCCCATGTGAAGGAAAAATTCTACAAGGGCAGCTCCAAAAACCGGGGCACCGGCATTGGCCTGTCCGTGTGCGACGAGATCATCACCCGCCACGGCGGAGAGCTGAATATTGAAAACGCTGACGGCGGCGGCTGTCTGGTCACCATACTTTTACCTCAGCAGAACGGAGAAAATCATGGCAGATAAAGCAAAATCCTGTTGTTTCCGCACTTCCATCGGCGGCCAGGCCCTGATCGAGGGCATCTTGATGCGCGGCCCCAAAAAGCAGGCCATCGTCTGCCGTACCCAGGACGGGCTTGTGGAAAAGACGGAGGAACTGAAATTCATCAAGGACAAATACCCCATTCTGGGCTGGCCCTTTATCCGGGGCTGCGCCACCTTCCTGGACTCCATGGTGAAGGGCATGCAGGCCCTGACCTACTCGGCGGAGCTGGTGCCCCTGGAGGAGCAGGGCGAGCCGGACAAGCTGGACCAGTGGATCGAAAAGCACTTTCCCGAGGATAAGGCCCAGAAGCTGGTCATCGGCACAGCGGTAGTGATGGGCATCGGTCTCGCCCTGCTGCTGTTTGTGTTCCTGCCCGCCTTTATCGTGGGGCTTATAAAGCCCCTGACCCAGAGCTACCTGGTGCGCAACCTGTCGGAGGGTCTTGTGCGCGTGGTCATCCTCCTTTTATACATGCGTCTCTGCTGCTGTATGAGCGATGTGAAGCGCCTCTTCTCCTACCACGGAGCGGAGCACAAGACCATCTTCTGCTACGAGCACGGCAAGCCCCTGACGGTGGAGAACGTGCGGGAGGAATCCCGTTTCCACCCCCGCTGCGGCACCAGCTTCCTGCTGGTGGTGGTCGTGGTGAGCATTCTGGTCAACGCTGTTGTCCGCCTGGACAACACCTTTGCCCGCATGGGCTGTCATCTGCTGCTGCTGCCTGTGGTGGTGGGCATCAGCTATGAGATCAACCGCTGGTGCGGCCGGCACGACAACTGGCTATCCGCCGCCTTGTCCGCCCCGGGCAAGTGGCTCCAGCACATGACCACCAACGAACCTGACGACTCCATGATCGAGTGCGCCATCCGCGCCATGGAGCTGGTGATCCCGGAAGAAAAGGGCAGCGACGCCTGGTAAGTGAGGACAAGGAGCTTTGAGAACCTATAACGACATCTATCTTTCCACCCGAAACGCCCTGCGCGCCCACGGCGTGGAGGGCTACAATCTGGAAGCCCGGCTGCTGGTGGCCACGGCCGCTGGCAAAAGCGTGCAGGAGCTGCTGCGGGATATCTCCCTGTATACCACCGCCGGGGTGGAGCAGAAGGCAGAGGAGCTGACCCGCCGCCGCCTCTCCGGAGAGCCGGTGGCCTACATCACCGGCGCATGGGAGTTTTACGGTCTGCCCATGACCGTAACCCCGGACGTGCTCATCCCCCGGATGGACACGGAGCTGCTGGTAGACACCGCCAAGGAGATGCTGACCGGCCGCCAGATGGACGCACGGATACTGGACCTGTGCTGCGGCAGCGGCTGCATCACCTGCGCCATCGGCCATGAGCTGCCCGCCACCCGGCTGGTGGCCGTGGATATCAGCGCCAGCGCCCTGGAGGTCTGCCGCAAAAATATCGCCACCAACCGGCTCAGCTCCCGGGCCATCTGCGTCCAGGCGGACGCCACCGCCTCTCCCCCGCTGAGCATGGGCCAGTTCGACATGATCATCTCCAACCCGCCCTATATCGCCAGCGACGAGATCATGACCCTGGACCCCTCCGTCCGGGATTTTGAGCCCATCTGGGCCCTGGACGGCGGCCCGGACGGCCTGAAATTTTACAAGGCCATCATCAAATACTGGAAGGCCCTGCTCCGCAGCGGCGGCGCACTGCTGTTCGAGGTGGGCGAGGACCAGGCCGAACCGGTGAAGGAGATGCTCCTGGCCGGCGGCTTCCGCTCCGTCAGCACCAGGCTTGACACCCTGGGCGTTGAGCGGGTGGTTATTGGAATTATGTAAACTAAGTTATGTTAATAAAATTATGTCAACCTTATCAGTGAAGGAGTAAACAATATGGCAGAGAAGAAAAAGGTTCCTGCGGTAGTCGCCCCGGCAAACAGCGACAAGAAAAAGGCGCTGGAGACCGCCATTGCCAAGATCGAGAAGGACTACGGCAAGGGCACCATTATGCGTCTGGGAGACGACATTCCCGTGAATGTGGAGTCTCTCTCCACCGGCTCCCTGTCCCTGGACCTGGCGCTGGGCATCGGCGGCGTTCCCAGAGGACGTATTGTGGAGATCTACGGGCCTGAGGCTTCCGGTAAAACCACCCTGGCCCTGCACATTGTGGCCTCCGCCCAGAAAAACGGCGGCGAGGCCGCGTACATCGACGTGGAGCACGCCCTTGAACCGGCCTATGCCCGGGCTTTGGGCGTGGATATCGACAGCCTGCTGATCTCCCAGCCGGACACCGGCGAGCAGGCCCTGGACATTGCCGAGTCTCTGGTCCGCTCCGGCGCCATCGACGTGCTGGTGGTGGACTCTGTGGCCGCTCTGATCCCCAGAGCCGAGCTGGAAGGCGAGGTGGGCGACACGGTGGTGGGTATGCTTGCCCGTCTCATGTCCCAGGCCATGCGCCGTCTGGCCGGTGCCATCTCCAAGAATAACTGCACCGTCATCTTCATCAACCAGCTGCGCCAGAAGATCGGCGTCATGTACGGCAACCCGGAGACCACCCCCGGCGGTCTGGCATTGAAGTACTATGCCTCCGTCCGTATCGACGTGCGCCGCATTGAGACCCTGAAGGTGGGCGGCGAGATGGTGGGCAACCGCACCCGGGCCAAGGTCGTGAAAAACAAGGTGGCTCCCCCCTTCCGGGAGGCGGAGTTTGACATCATGTACGGTGAGGGCATCTCCAAGGTCAGCGAAGTCATCGACCTGGCTGTCAAGCTGGAGATCATCGACAAGGGCGGCGCCTGGTTCACCGTCAACGGTCAGCGTCTCCAGGGCAAGGAGGCCGTGAAGGAGTACCTTCTGTCCAATCCCGAGGTCTGCGACGACATTGAAAAGCAGATCCGTGCCCGCTCCACCGAGCTTTTGAGCCCCCAGGCCAAAAAGGCCGCCCAGGTCTCCGGCCGGGCCGTGGACGTGACCGCCGCGGACTTTGACGAGGGCTGAGAAGCGCTTCGCTTAATTCATGGAAAACACATTTATCGTCTCCGCCCTGCGGCAGACCTCCCCCGGGCGGGTGACGGTCACCCTCTGCGGCGGGGAGGAGATCAAGACCACGCTGAACGTGGTCACTGACCTGCGCCTTTACGCCGGGCGGGAGCTGGACGGGGAGGAGCTGAAGGAGCTTCGCGCCGCATCGCGCTCCGCGCTGGCCCGAAACCGGGCCATGGAGCTGCTCTCCCGCCGCCCCATGTCGGAAAAGGAGCTGATCGACAAGCTCATCCGCAAGGGTGAGGACGAGGAGACGGCGGCAGACTGCGCACGCTGGCTCCGGGAAAACGGCTTTTTAAACGACGAAAGCTACGCCGCCGCGGTGGCCCGCCACTACGCCGCCAAGGGCTACGGCCCGGGCCGGGTGAGGGCGGAGCTGTCCCGCCGGGGCGTGGACCGGGAGCTGTGGGACGATACGCTGGAGGCTATGCCCGAAAATACGGACAAGCTGGACCGCTTCATCGCTGCCCGGCTCTCCGACCCGGAGGACCGGGACCAGGTGCGCAAAGTCAGCGCGGCCCTTTACCGCCGGGGCTACTCCTGGGAGGAGATTCGCTCCGCCCTGCGGCGCTTTAACGCGGAAACCGAGGAATGAATATGGAAAAAACCTTTGCAATGATTTCTCTTGGCTGTGCCAAGAACCTTGTCAACAGCGAACAGATGCTGTATCTGATGAGCGAAGCCGGCTACATGCTGGTGCCGGAGGCCGAGGGCGCGGACCTTGCCATCGTGAACACCTGCGGCTTTATCGATGCGGCCAAAACCGAGGCCATCGACAATATTCTGGAGCTGGCGGAGCTGAAAAAGCAGGGTAAGCTGGGCGGACTGATCGTCACCGGCTGTCTGGCTGAGCGCTATAAAGACAGCATTTTAAGCGAGCTGCCGGAAATCGACGCCGTTTTGGGCGTGGGCAATTTCAAGGACATCGTGGCGGCGGCCAACACCGTGATGGAGGGCCGGAATCTGAGCCTTTTCGGCAGCAACAGCGCCCCGGTGGACGAAATCCCCAGAGTGGTCTCCACCGGTCCGGCCTGGGCCTATCTGAGAATCGCGGAGGGCTGCAACAACTTCTGCGCCTTCTGTGCCATCCCCTATATCCGGGGCCGTTACCGCTCCCGGAGCATGGAGAATATACTGGAGGAGGCCAGAGACCTTGCCGCCCACGGGGTGAAGGAGCTGATCGTCATCGCCCAGGACATCACCCGCTACGGCACCGACCTGTATGGCAAGCGGAGCCTTGCCGCCCTGTGCCGGGAGCTGGCGAAGATCGAGGGGATAGAGTGGATCCGGCTCCACTACCTGTACCCGGATCAGTTTGACGACGAGCTGATCGACGAGATCGCTTTCAACGACAAGATCGTCAAATATCTGGATATCCCCATCCAGCACATCAACGACGGCATCCTGAAGGCCATGAACCGCCGGGGCACCGGCGGGGAGATCCGGAGCCTTTTTAAGACCCTGAGGGAGCGCATCCCCGGTCTGGTGCTGCGCACCAGCCTGATTTCCGGTCTGCCCGGCGAGGGAGAGGCGGAATTTGGGGAGCTGTGCGAATTTTTGAAGGAGGCCCGCATTGAGCGGGTGGGCGTGTTCCCCTTCTCCCCCGAGGAGGGCACACCGGCAGCCTCCATGCCCCATGTGGACGAGGCGGAGGCCCAGCGCCGGGCCGACCTGATTATGGAGCTGCAGGCCCCCATCATGGACGACTACTGCAGCAGCTTTTTGGGCAAGACCATCCGGGTCCTGTACGAATATTACGACGAAGAATCCGGCTACCATGTGGGCCGCAGCTACGCCGACTCCCCGGATATCGACGGCCTTGTCCTCTTCTCCGGCGACTGTGCCGAGGGCGACATGGTGGACGTATTGATAACAGATACCGATGAGGGACTGCTCATCGGAGAACAGGTGTGAGGTGGATATGTTCAAAACAACCGCAAACAAGATTACCATAGCCCGTATCATTCTGATCCCGGTATTCCTGGTCCTGGCCTACACCGGGCATATGCTTTGGGCCCTTGCCGTGTACATCATTGCCTGCCTTTCTGACTTTGCCGACGGCTACATTGCCCGGCATTACAACCAGATCTCCAATTTCGGCAAATTTATGGACCCTCTGGCGGATAAAATGCTGGTGCTGGCGGCCATGTGCTTCTTCATCGAGAACGGGCAGATGCCCGGCTGGGTGGTGGCCATTGTGCTTTTCCGGGAATTTGCCGTGTCCGGCCTGCGGCTCATCGCCGTAGAGCAGAGCCGGGTCATCGCCGCCGCCTGGTCCGGCAAGATCAAAACCGCCTCTACCATGGTGGGCCTGTGCGTAATGATGCTGTTCCCCACGGTCCATTTGGTTAACATAATTTGTTCGGCAGTGATCCTGCTCACCACGGTGTATTCCGGTGTGGAATACTTCTGGGTGAACCGGGATGTATTCAAGGATGCCGATTAAGAAGGAGAGAAGAGACATGATACTTTACAATTCCGCCACCAGAAAACGGGAAGAGTTCGTCCCCAACCACCCCGACATCGTGAAGATGTATACCTGCGGCCCCACGGTGTACCACTTTGCCCATATCGGCAACCTGCGCTCCTACATCATGGAGGACATTCTGGACCGCTACCTGCGCTATTCCGGCTACAACCTCAAGCGCGTGATGAACATCACTGACGTGGGCCACCTGACCTCCGACGCGGACGAGGGCGAGGACAAGATGCTCAAGGGCGCAAAGCGGGAGCACAAGACCGTGATGGAGATCGCCAAGTTCTACACCGACGCCTTTTTCGACGACTGCAAGAAGCTGAACATCCGCACCCCGGACGTGGTGGAGCCCGCCACCAACTGCATTGACGAATACATCAAGATCATCTCCCAGCTGATGGACACCGGCTACGCCTATTTTGCCGGCGGCAACGTGTACTTTGACACCTCCAAGCTGGAGAAATACTATGTGTTCAACGACTTCAACGAGGAGGATCTGGCCGTAGGCGTCCGCGAGGGCGTGGAAGAGGACCCCAACAAGCGCAGCAAGAACGACTTTGTGCTCTGGTTCACCAAGTCCAAGTTTGAGGATCAGGCCCTGAAATGGGACTCCCCCTGGGGCGTGGGCTATCCCGGCTGGCATATCGAGTGCTCCGGCATCTCCATGAAGCACCTGGGCGAGGATCTGGACATCCACTGCGGCGGCATCGACAACGCCTTCCCCCACCACACCAACGAAATTGCCCAGTCTGAGTCCTATCTGGGCCATAAATGGTGCAATTACTGGATGCACGTCCTCCACCTGAACACCAACGACGGCAAGATGTCCAAATCCAAGGGCGAATTTCTCACCGTCTCCCTGCTGGAGGAGAAGGGCTACGATCCCCTGGCCTACCGCCTCTTCTGCCTGCAGAGCCACTACCGCAAGAGCCTGGTGTTTAGCTGGGAGAACCTGGACAACGCCCAGACCACCTACAACAAGCTCATCGCCAAGATCGCGGCATTGAAGCCCGGCGAGGGCGAGATCGAGCAGGAGGCCGTGGACGCCCTGCGCGCCAAGTTCAAGGCCGCCCTGGACAACGACCTGAACACCTCCCTGGCCGTCACCTGCCTTTACGATGTGCTCAAATACAAGACCAACGACGCCACCAAGCTCTTTGTTCTGGGCGACTTTGACAGCGTACTGAGCCTGAGCCTTCTGGAAAAGGCCGACAAGAAGCGGGAGGAGCTGAAAAAGCAGGCCGTCACCGCCGGACAGTTCACTATTGTGTCCGAGAGCGGCGAGAGCGACGCGGAAGTGGAGGCCAAGATCATGGCCCGTCAGGACGCCAAGAAGGCCAAGAATTTCGCCGAGGCCGACCGAATCCGCGACGAGCTGAAGGCCGCCGGTATCGAAGTCACCGACATCCCCCACGGCGCCAAGTGGAAAAGAATTTAACAGTACAGATATGAAAAAGTCCGCTGCGGAACAACCGCAGCGGACTTTTTATCATAATTAATCAAAAGCTGTCATCCTGAACACAGCGAAGGATCCCGTCCGGTGACGCAGAGACCTTCTATTTACGGGATTCTTCGTCACTCCGTTCCTCAGAATGACAGGGGTAGGAAGGCCCCCAAAATTAACCTGTCATCCTGAACGAAGTGAAGGATCCCGTATAGTTACGCAGGACGTCCTGTTCACGGGATTCTTCACCGCTCCGCGTTTCAGAATGACAGCATGTTTTGGTTTCCTTGCTCAGGAGGACCGTTTTTTTACAGGCCGATGATATCGCCGATCTTTTCAAAGAAGCTCTTGACGGAGGTGACGACCTTCTTTACCCGCTCAACAAAGCCGATCACCTGGGTCTTGGCTTCGGACACCTTTTTCAGGGTGTTCTGCACCTCTTCCACCCGGGACTTCAGGGCGTCCGCGTCCAGCCCCTCCAAAGAGCGGCAGAGGGAGATAAGCTGGTTGATCTGGTTGTCGGTGAGGGTCACGTTATAGGTGGCGGCGATCTGGATGATCTGCTCCCTGATCTCCTCATCGGTCATCTGGGCCGTCTCGTCCAGCATCATTTTCAGGTCGTTGACAATGGCGGTGGAATCCATCTCGCCGATCTCGTTGGCAAGCTCGCCGGTAATGGTCAGCTCCTGGGTGCTGACGGCCTTGGCCAGGTCGTCCAGCTTCTTGCCGGTCAGGTCCTCATAGGCCTTGTACACACCGGTAAGAGCCGCGGTGCCGCTGACTTCAAAGGGGGCGGCCACAACGATCTTCGCGTCGGTGATGCCGGCGGTGGCCAGGGCGCTGATGTACATCTCCGGGGTGCACCAGGTGATGTTGCTGGTGGTCACGTCCATGCCCGCGCCCTCGGCCAGCAGCTCCACATACACACAGGAGATGGACCGGGTGCCGATCAGGGACTCGTCCACATAGCCCTCCAGATATTCCCGCTCCTCGGCGTTGGTGACGGTCATTTCCTTCACGTCGCCCCGCTTCACGTTGAAGAGCTGATAGACGGCGGCGATCTGGTTTTCGTCCAGGTTTGCGCCGATGACGGCCCGGGCCTGCACATCGCCGTCCGCATAGGCGGCAGCGCTCAGAGAGGCAAACATCAGCACGGCAAGGATAATACAAAGCAATCTTTTCATCGTTTTCATGGGTTCATCCATCCTTTCATCTATTCACAGACGCATTTCATCGGGCTTTGTTCCATATCATATAGTATTCATGCGAGGCAGGGTACATGTTACCATATTGTAACCAAAAAATAAAGGCTTTTCTGTAAATTTAAAAAATCTTATGATTTATTCCTTTCTCTGTTCCCTGAACGAGATCCTCTGGTCCGCTGTTTTTCTCCCCTGTGCGGTGGCCTGCGGAGGGCTGCTGACCCTGCGGTGCAGTGCCCTCCCCCTCCGCCGCTTCCCGCTGGCCATGAAGCTGACCATTGGCAGCATATGCAAAAAAAGCAAGGCCGAAAAAGGGACTGTGACCCCTTTTCAGGCGGCGGCCACGGCCCTGGCCTCCACCGTGGGCACCGGCAACATTATCGGCACGGCCCAGGCCATCGCCCTGGGCGGGCCGGGGGCGGTGTTCTGGATGTGGGCCGCCTCCCTGCTGGGCATGGTGATCAAATACGCGGAGATCTGCCTCTCCATCCTGTACCGGAAACGGGAGGCCGGGGGCGGCTATTCCGGCGGGCCCATGTTCTACATCGAGCTGGGGTTGGGCGAACGCTTCCGGCCCCTGGCCCGGACCTACGCCCTGCTGGCCGCCCTGGCGGCCTTCGGCATCGGCAACATGTCTCAGATCAGCAGCGCCGCCGGGGCCGTGACCCGGGCGGCAGCGTTTTTCGGCCTCAGTTCCGGCAATGAGAGGCTGTTCCGGCATGTTCTGGGGCTTACGCTGGCCCTCATCACCTGCATTGCCATTTTCCGGGGCAGGGTGGGCACGGGCAAGGCCACCGCTGTGCTGGTCCCGCTGATGAGCGGGGTGTTTTTCATCGCCGCCGGGGGCGTGATCCTCTGCCACGCCCAAAGGCTGCCGGGCGTGCTCCTGGATATTTTCCGCGGCGCCTTTTCTTTGAAGGCCCTGGGCGGCGGGCTCAGCGGGGCTGCCATGGGGCAGGCCCTGCAGTGGGGTCTGCGCCGCAGCGCCTTTTCCAACGAGGCGGGGCTGGGCTCCGCCGCCATGGCCCATGCCTCCGCCGACGTTCAGTCCGCGCCGGAGCAGGGACTGTGGGGCATCTTCGAGGTCTTTGCGGACACGGTGGTGATCTGCTCCCTCACCGCCTTCGCCATTCTTTGCAGCGGCATCCATGTGCCCTGGGGGCAGACCGTGGGCGGCGAGCTTTTTACCGGAGCCCTGACAACGGTTTTCGGAAACGGCTGCTCTCTGCTGTTCATGGCCTTGTCTCTGCTGCTTTTCGCCATGTCCTCGGTGCTGGGCTGGGCGCTGTACGGAAGCTGCTGCGTCAAATACCTCTTCGGCAGCGCCGCCATGGCCCCTTACCGTGTACTGTTTGCCGCAGCGGTATATATTAGCTGCGTTATGTCAACCGAATTGATCTGGGCCCTGGCCGACTGCTTCAACGCCCTGATGTCGGTGCCAAACTTTATCGCGCTCTTTGCCCTCTCCGGGCAGGTGGAAAAAGTCACCCGCGAACGTTTTTCAGCAAAAACGAAAGCTTATCATTCTTGACACCTGTCAACATTGCGCATATACTAAAAACAGAAAAAGATAGGAGGCTTAACTGTGAAAGTTATCATTGCCGAAGATTATACCAAGCAGTGTTCCATCGCAGCAGACATCTTTGAAGAGATCATCCGCGCCAAGCCCGATTGCTGCCTGGGTCTGGCCACCGGTTCCAGCCCTGTGGGTATGTACCAGGAGCTGGCCCGCCGCTGCCGTGAGGATGGTCTGGATTTCTCCCGGGTACACAGTGTGAATCTGGACGAATATGTGGGTCTGGAGCCCACCCACGACCAGAGCTACCGCTATTTCATGGATACCAACCTCTTTGACCATATCAACATCGACAAGCGCAACACCTATGTGGCCAAGGGCACCGGCGACGTGGAAGCCAACCTGAGAGAGTTTAACGAAGTCCTTGCCAGCAGCGAAATCGACATTCAGCTTCTGGGTGTGGGCGGAGACGGCCACATCGGCTTTAACGAGCCGGGCGAGTCCCTTTATGACCACGCACACCAGGAAGTACTGGACGAGAGCACCATCGACGCCAACGCCCGCTTCTTTGCCAGCCGGGATGACGTACCCCGCTACGCCGTGACCATGGGTGTGGGCGATATCATGCGCGCAAAACGCCTGCTGCTCATCATCAACGGCAGGAAAGAGGACGCCGCCACCCAGCTTCTCCTGGGCGACCGCATCACCCCCCGCTGCCCTGTCACCCTGATGAAGATCCATCCCGACGCCACCGTCATTATTGACCGGGCTCTGGCCGACAAGATCGGTTACAAGGGCTGAGAAAACTAAAAGAGCCAAAAAACCTCCGTTTTCACGGAGGTTTTTTTGTACAGCAAAGTGTTTTTGCTTGCGGGCGCATCGTGATGCGCCCCTACGACCACATTTTGATGCTGCGTTCGTAGGGGCGCATCACGAATCGCCCGCAAGTTGCCTTATTTGGCGTGGATATTGATATACTCGGCTTTCAGCTTGGAATACATGATCTTCTGCTCCACATACAGGCTGGAATAGCCGGAGAGCATGTAGGCGATGAAGCTGGCGGCGGCAAAATAGGTCAAGCCCGCCGCACCGAAGAGTTCCACGGACAGCAGCACCGTGGCCAGGGGGCAGTTCACCGCGCCGCAGAACATGGCGGAAAGGCCGATGGCGGCGGAAAAGCCCGCCGGAAGGCCCAGCAGCGGCCCTGCAACGCAGCCCAGGGTGGCCCCGATGAAGAAGGTGGGCACCACCTCGCCGCCCTTGAAGCCGCAGGCCAGGGTGACGGCGGTAAAGAGGATTTTCAGTAAAAAGGCAAAGGGTCTGGCCTGGCCCTGCTCCACCGCCCGGGTGATGATATCCATGCCCGCGCCGTTATACTCCATGCTGCCCACGGCAAAGGTCATGGCGATAATGAGGGCACTGCCGGCCAGGATGCGCAGATAGGCGTTGGGCAGCAGCTTTTCCGCCGCCCGTTCGGACAGGTGCATGGTCTCGCAGAAGATGACGCTGACGAAGGCACAGACCGCAGCAAGCAAAGCCACCCGGACAAACATGCCCGGCTCCGCCGCGATGGTCTCCACGGCGAAGCGGGCCGGCGCGATACCGAAAAGCCGGGTGATCCCGTAGGCCACCAGAGCCGCCGTGCCGCAGGGCACCAGCCCGGAATAGTGAAACAGGCCCACGCTGCTGACCTCCAGGGCAAAGACCGTGGCCGTCACCGGCGTGCCGAACAGGGCGGAAAACACCGCGCTCATGCCGCAGATGGTGGCCAGGGGCTCATCCTTGGCGCTAAGCTTCAGGAGTCTGCCGATGTTGCAGCCCAGTCCACCGCCGATCTGCAGGGCGGCCCCTTCGCGCCCCGCGCTGCCGCCGCAGAGATGGGTCAGCACCGTGGAGATGAAGATCACCGGCACCAGCAATATGGGCACGTCCTTGCCGAAATGGATAGAGCCGATGACGGCGTTGGTGCCCTTGCCCTCCGTGCCCGTGCGCTTATAGGCCCAGACGATCACTAAGCCTGCCAGGGGCAGCAGCCACAGCAGCCAGGTGTTCTCGTTTCTCAGCTCTGTGGCATATTCCACGCTGAGATGGAAGGCGCTGCCGATCAGCCCGCCGATCAGGCCGACCACCGCCGCAATGCCGACCCATTTGCCGAACGCGCCGATAAAGACCCCGGCGCCCCGTATGTAAGGTACAATTTTCTCTTTCAAACACTCTCACTCCCTGTATAACGGAATGAATATACTCCCCTTTTGTCAAAAAATCCAGTACAATGTAAAAAAAACCTTGCAATAGGGCATAGACTATGCTACAATCACTTTACAATTTAATGTGCAAAACCCAATGATGCTTTCAGAATCGAAAAGAGACTGGAAGCGGAGGAGACTCTGGAGAATCCCGTTCAAACGGGTGCCGAAGGTGCAAGGCCGCAAGGCCGAATCTCTCAGGCAAAAGGACAGAGCAGGCAGCATGATTTATTTTGGTCTGTCTGCACAGGTCTATTTCCGGAGCCGCTGGTATTTTACCGGCAGCTTTTTCATTTTATTAAGGGGGAAAACCAACATGCAGACAATCCTATCCATCGTTCAGAAAATCAACTTCTACCTGTCAGACTACATCCTTGTGCTGCTCCTGGTGGGCACCGGCATTTTCTTCACCATCAAGACCCGCTTTGTGCAGGTCCGCTGCTTTGGTGAGGGAATGCGCCGCGCCTTTGGCAAATTCACCATGAGCGGCGGAAAGCGGGAGAGCGGACTCAGCTCCCTCCAGGCCCTGGCCACGGCCATCGCCGCCCAGGTGGGCACCGGCAACATTGTGGGCGCCTGCGGCGCTATCCTGATCGGCGGCCCGGGAGCCATCTTCTGGATGTGGATCATCGCCTTTTTCGGCATGGCCACCATCTACGCCGAGGCCGTTCTGGCCCAGGAGACCAAAGAAAAGGACAGCGAGGGCAATATCCACGGCGGCCCGGTATATTACATCAAGAAAGCCTTCCCCAACCGTTTCGGCAGCTTCCTGGCCGGTTTCTTTGCCGTGGCCATCATCCTGGCCCTGGGCTTTATGGGCTGTATGGTGCAGTCTAACTCCATCGGCGAGACCTGCAGCACCGCTTTCGGCATTCCCTCCTGGGTCATCGGCGCGGTGATCACCCTGATCGCGGCAGTCATTTTCATCGGCGGCATCCAGCGCATTGCCTCCGTCACGGAAAAGCTGGTGCCGGTGATGGCCGTGCTCTACCTTGTGGGCGGCCTGGTGGTTCTGGCTATGCGCATCCGCTATATCCCTGAGACCTTCGGTATGATCTTCAAATACGCCTTTGTGCCCAATGCCATCATCGGCGGCGGCCTGGGCTATGCCCTGAAAACCGCCATCAGCCAGGGTGTGAAGCGCGGTCTGTTCTCCAACGAGGCCGGTATGGGCTCCACGCCCCACGCCCACGCCATGGCCGATGTGAAAAATCCCCACGAGCAGGGTGTTGTGGCCATGATCGGCGTATTTATTGACACCTTTGTGGTCCTCACCATGACCGCGCTGGTGGTCATCTCCACCCTCTACGCCGGAGACGGCATTCTCTCTTCCGGCGCGGCCGAGGGCGTCAAAAAGGCCAACATGGCCCAGCTGGCCTTCTCCAGCTGCTTTGGCAGCGGTCTTGGCTCCGCCTTTGTGGCCGTCTGCCTGCTGTTCTTCGCCTTCTCCACCATTCTGAGCTGGAACTTCTTCGGCAAAATCAACGTGAACTACCTCTTCGGCAAAAAGGCGGTCACAGTCTACTCCGTGCTGGCCCTGGTATTCATTTTCCTGGGCTCCTGCCTGTCCAACGATCTGGTGTGGGAGCTGGCGGACATGTTTAACCAGCTGATGGTCATCCCCAACGCCATCGCCCTTGTGGCTCTGTCCTCCCTGGTAGCGGCGGCAGCCAGAAATACCAGCAAAAAGTAATTTTCTTCAAAATGATAACGGCATGGCCTTTTGGCCATGCCGTTATCATTTTGAAGTCAGACTGTAGACAAAACTATCGGCAGTGCATAGAGTTCATGGGGAGAGCGCAGATAGGGGACGGGAGTCCCCTTTCGGCGTTCAATCTATGCTTATTCAGGAGTACTTTTGAATACTCCTGAATAAGTTTTCAAGGCGTCGAACTTTGTCGACGCCTTGAAGTTTTATTTACTATGAGCACTGTGTGCTCTGGCTTTTTTCCGCTTTACGATCAGCACCGCGGTCACGATACCCGCCGCGGCCAGGGCGCTGGCCCCGGCAATGAGGAGCACGGTCAAGCTGCCGCCGCTGCTCTCCACCGCGCAGAACACCACGGTGTCTCCGCTGCCGTCAAAGACGGTGTAGCTGCCGTTGGACCGGACATTGGCCTTCGTCCAGCTGCTGCCGTCATAGGTGTAGATGTCCACCTTATGGCTGCTCTTCTCCAAAGCGGGAGGCAGATAGTGGACAGCGTAGCTGCCAATCTCTTCCTCACTGCCGTTGATGCGCAGCACCCATTGTTCAAGCACTGTCCCCTCCTGCAGCGCAGGTCCGCTGCCGCTGTACTCGTTCAGAAGCACAGACGCGCCGTCCGGGAAGGTGCCCTCCACCAGAACCATGGACATGGGCGAGCCTTCACGCTGCTTATCCACGGCCATGGCTGCCTGTTTGGAAGTGTAGACCGCCTCAATGGTGTCGCTGAAGTACAGGGCGCTGTAATCGTATTCGGGCCAGCTGCCGCTGAAGTCCTTCTTTTCGGGTACATCGGGGATATCCTCCGGGTTCACCGCGCCGCCGTAGCTAAAGCCGATCTCCTTGACCACCTGGCCGTCGGCCATGAAGGTGAGCTTGAGCTGGCTGAAGGCCTCCGGCAGGCCCTCCGTCTCCAGCAGGCTGTCGTAGCTCACGGGCTCGGCCTTGCCGCTGTAGCTTATGCCGTCCACCGCGCCCAGGCTCTCGTGGACAAAGCTGTTGCCGCTGATGTTGTCCTCCACGGTCATGTCCGCCCAGCCCGCAATGGCTCCGGCGCAGGCGGAGACCTGCTCCGTCAGGCCGATCAGGGACCGGCAGTTATTGATGCGGGTGCCGTAACCGGCGATGCCGCCCACATATTCTCCGCCCTCCAGGCTGCACATGGCATAGCTGTCCCGCACCAGGGTATAGGAGTAGCCCACGATGCCCCCGGCGTAGCCGCCGTTTGTGCTTGTCACGCTGCCATAGCCCTCGCTGGCGATAATGACGCCGATCTCTGTCAGGCCGGCAATGCCGCCCACATTGTCCTTTTTCGCCGTCACATTGCCCTGGTTCACGCTCTGGCGGACGACGCATTTGGTCTCATAGGTTTTGGACAGGATCCCCCCGGCGCCCAGGCCAGCGGTCATGTCGCCCTCCGCGTCAAACTCGTACTCAATGCCCATGGCGCCCACAATACCGCCCACATCGATATCGGCATCTATTGTGCCGTAGTTTACGCATTTGGCAACCTTGCCCTCCTGGTCATTTTCCAGGTCCTCGTCGGACACGTCGTTCAGGATGGTCACATCCATTTCGCCGGTGATGGCGTTGGCCAGCATGGTCATCACCTTGGTGAACTGGTTGCTGACGTTGATCAGGTCCCGGCTCAGAACGTAGCTGGAGTCGTCCACCGCCTCGTTCAGTGCGCCCATGCCCCCGGCCATACTGCCCAGATCGGAGAAGAGCCGGTCAGAGGCGTCGTAATACCCGCTGCCCACGCCGGAAAACTGCACCTCGTCAAGGGAAGCCAGATAAGAATTCAGCCCGTCAAGGCCGTCGGTGGCGGCGGCCAGGTATTCGGAGGCCGCGGTGAAGTTGTCCCGGGCAATGCTGCCCTCGTCCCGGGCGTACTCCAGACGGCTCTGGTCGGGGACGCCGTCCCCGTCCGTATCGTATATGGGCGTCAGGTAGTAGGTGTCAAGGATCTCCACGATCTTGCTGTTGGCCTTGGCCGCCTTCGCCCCGTCGGTGGCCAGGTCGGAGGCCACGCCCAGCATGGCGTCTCTCAGCTTTGCGGCAGAGGCGTCCTCCATGTTGTAATCATAGCCGTACTCCTCTTCGATCTCCTGCCAGTTGTCCGGCTTCATGGCCTCGGTATCCGTGGTACCGTCGCCCTTCTTGTTGAAATAGAGGGCCGACAGATAGGCCAGGTAGTCCAGCTCCACGCTGATGCGTTTCATCGCTGCCGACAGATCATGCACGCTCTGGCTGAACTCCTGATAGGTAGCGTCGTCCATAGCCAGATTATCCATGGCCGCGTCCAGATGCACCATACCCTGGGAGAAGTTCTGCGCCGCCATATTGAAGTTGTGGGTCACAGGCTGCATGGCCTTGATGGCGTAGTCCAGGCGGGACAGCAGCTCGTTTGTGGTGTCCACGGTGTTGTCCGCCGCGTTGCCCAAGGCATTGGCCAGGTCAGAAGCACTGCCGGCAGCAGAGCTTGCGCTGCCGGAGATCTGGTTCAGCGCTGCGGTCAGCTCGCCGGTCTGATCGTTGCTGTTGGCCAAGGCGATGCAGACAAGCTGATTCAATTCATTCAGCTCCTGGGCCAGATTTTCAGAGAGCTGAAGCTCCATATAGGGCTCCATCTGCCCCACAATGCCGCCCACATCCTTGCGGCCATATACCTGGCCGTAGTTGCGGCAGTTGTTGATAAAGCCGGACTGGCGGCCAGCTATGCCGCCCACATTGTAGCCGTAATGCTGATAGCCGATGGTGCCGCTGTTCTCGCAGTCGATCACCGAGCCGGTGCTGCCGCCCACAATGCCGCCGCTGTCGGAAACCGTGTCCGAATCCTGGGCCGCGGTCAGCTCTGTAGATGTGATATCAGCCAGGTTCAGGCTCTCCAGATTCAGCTGGCTCTCGGAGATGCTGGTGTTCACCTGGGCAAGGTTTTTGCAGCTTAAGATCATGCCGCTGTTAAAGCCGGCGATACCGCCGGTGTAGCTTTTGCCGCTGATCAATCCGGAGGAAGTGCAGTCCCGGATGGTGCCGTAGTTTTCGCCGGCGATGCCGCCTACGTTATAGACGCCGGTGACAGAGCCGTCAAAGCGGCAGTTTTTCACCAGACCCCTGTTGGTGCCCACGACGCCGCCCACATAGGCGCCGCTGCCGTCAGGCGCAACAGTCCCCTGAAGATTCAGGTCTGTCACCGAGCCGCCCTCCTCGATATAACGGAAGAAGCCCTGATTGGAGCCGTCCGTTGCCAGAGCAAAATTGGATATGGTGTGTCCGCCGCCCTGAAAGCTGCCCCGGAAGATGGGGATCGGTGGCAGGGGTTCCCCTTCCAGGTCGATGTCGTTGTCCAGGATCACGGTCAGTCCCTCAGACCAGGTGTCCAGCGTGCAATTTTTCGCAAGCTGCTTCAGGTCCCCGGCGTCTGCAATATGTACGGTGCTGCTCTCGGCAAATACCGTGGGGACAGCCAGCGCCGCCAGCAGCAGCACTGCCAGCAGACAGGCCAGGCTTCTTTTTCCTTTCATTTCTTTTCTCCTCCGTCCTGTTCGGGTTTGGGCTCAGGCAGGAGCTCTTCGCGGATCTCCTCCACGCTGCCCATATCGATTACCGCGTTTAGTGTTCCCCGGAAAATGCCGTGGATCTCCGCGTCGATCAGGCCGTCCAGATGGCCTCTCACCCTGCCGTTTACCCGGATCAGGCCGGTCTTATGGGTGACAGACGCGCCTTTGTTGATGGAAAAGCTGGTCTTGCGGATAATGGTATCGCCCAGCAGCAAAATCTGCGGCAGCACGCACATGACCAAAAAGATGGAGATCAGCGTGCCGGTGCCCAGATACATGCCGATGGCGGAGATGGTCTCGTTGGAGGTCATAAAGCCGATGACAATACCGGCGGAAGCCAGCATGGTGCCGGAGGTGATGATGGTGGGAAAGGCCTGGTTCAATGTCTCCACCATGGCCTCCCGCAAAGGCATCTGCTCCTTCAGCTCCATATAGCGGCTGGAAATGACAATGGCGTAGTCAATATTGGCGCCCATCTGAATGGCGCTGATGATCAGGTAGGTCAGGAAGAACAGGTTGTTCCCCTTCAGATAGGGGAAGGAGAAGTTGCACCAGATACTGCCCTGGATGATCAAAATCAGCAGCACCGGCAGACCGGCGGAATGGAACGTAAAGATCAGGACGATAATCACAAAGAAGATGGACAGGATGCTGATCAGCATGTTGTCGTTTTCAAAGGAGGCCTTCAGGTCGCTGCAGCTTGTGGTATCGCCCACAAGGTAATATTCATCATAGTACCGGGCAATGATGCCGTGGAGAATGTCCAGATATTCAAAGCTCTCCTCCCCCTCGGTGGGCAGGTCCATCTCCAGCACGATGCGGCTCCATTTCTCGCTTTTCAGCTGGAGCTTGGCGTCGTTGAGCTGCTGCTCCAGATCCTCCATACTCTCCTCCGTCTCCTCCGGGAGATTGATGGACACCTGGTCCTTCTGGGTACAGAGATAGTCGTACATTTCCAGAAGGGGGACGCTGTAGTTGTCCAGGTTGGTGGCGATCTGCCCGTAGTCGTCCTGCTCCATGGCATAGCCGGAATAGAGGACCTTTGCCACCTCAAAATCCAGGTCGGTCAGCTCGGCAAACTGCCTGGGCGTCAGGCGGGAGGTCAGATAATAGCCGTCCACCGCCTCGATATTGGCCAGCCCCGTGACCGACACTGTGCGGGGCAGCTCCTCGATATTTTCGATCATTCTGGCCTCCCGCTCATAGTCCCCACAGGGGACGATGACGGCCATCTGGTTTGTGCTGCCGAACTGCTCTTCGATCAGCATGTCGGCGATCTGGGTGTCGTTATGCCGGATGGAGGACACGGAGTACTGGGAGTACACATAGTTTGCCCTGCCGGAGAAAATGAAGGCCCCAACGATCACGCAGGAGAAGATGGGCGGGATCACATAGCGGGTGGCATAGGCCGCCTTGCCCAGGAAAGAGATTTTGGGCACGAAATTTTTATGATGGGTCTTGTCGATCAGCTTGGAGAAGGTCACCAGCAGGCCCGGCATCAGC
>SAMEA3663248__coassemble_136_pt1 | contig 28272 bp, 15 predicted proteins | sample SAMEA3663248__metabat2_low_PE_036 | metagenome-assembled genome bin SAMEA3663248 (sample SAMEA3663248) | pig gut metagenome | biome: pig gut; feature: pig-associated habitat; material: faeces | place: China | collected 2013 | reverse complement strand
ACGCCGCGGGCAATCCGGTTGCCATCGGCCAGGGCGCGAAATTCACGCTTCTTAACGGCAATACGGTGGTCGCCGACAGCGGAGAGATGACCGGAGACGATTCCTATACGCTGTACATCAATGCAGATAATCTTGCCGCCGGTGAACATACTTATACCCTCAGAGAGACCGTCGATGAAACCAGCGGCTATGCTGCCGCGAAGGACATTCCGGTGGTGATCAAAAAGGACGCCGGAACCGGTAAGGTAACCATCGTTTCCATCAACGGCACAGACTACAACAGCGGCAGTGCTGTAGTTGCCGTGGAAAACCAGCCTGACTCCGGCACAGGCTCTCTCACCTTCAGGAAGTACGCCGGCAGCGTCAACGAGGCCAATCTGCTGGACGGCGGCAAATACGCGCTGTACCGGGTGAAGGACGGCACGGAGGAAAAGATCTCTGAGTTCAGCACCGCCAACGGTGTTTGGACGTTTAATGATTTGCCCTACGGCGTCTACTATGTTGTAGAGCTCTCCGCACCTGACGGATATGTGATTGAAGGTACTGCCACCGGGCGGGTCGAGCTGAAAAAGACCGCTCCTCATCAGAGCCTTTCTCTGGTCAACCAGCTCTACCGGAACGGTCAGATCCAGATCCTGAAAAAAGATGAAAAGGAACAGGCCCTCTCAGGGGTGACCTTCAGCCTTGAATCTGTCTCCACTGTCTCCGACACAAAGATACAGGACAGCAAGACCACCGACGGCAGCGGAGCCGTAAGCTTCACCGGTCTTGAGGCGGGTTCCTATATCATCAGTGAAACCCTGCCTGAAGGTTACAGCGGCTTTACCGGTCCCCTCGTCGTGACCATCGACGAAAACGGCACGGCGCAGACCGTAACGGCTGGAAACGGCGTTTCCGTTTCCGGCAACACCATCACCATCAACTGGAAAAACACCCAGCTCTTCGGCAGCCTGACCCTCACCAAATGGGGTCCGAACTCCACGCCTCTTGCCGGCGCAGCCTTTGCGCTTTATAACAGCAGCGGCACGGAAGTCAGAAACGGCAGTACCGGCGCGGACGGCACGCTGAGCTTCACCGGCCTGCCCTATGGCAGCTACACCCTGAAAGAGACCGCAGCCCCCGATGGCTATGTGGTCTCCCCCGAGCTGGATCGGGGTGTCAGCGTACGCATCTCCTCCGCCCAGTCTGCGCTGAGCCTGAACTTTACGAACGAAACCCAGAAGGGCAGCATCGAGGTCACAAAAACAGAGACCGGTTCCGGCGCTCTGCTGGCAGGCGCCCACTTCGGCCTGTACAGCGACGCGAATGCCCAGAATCTGCTGTCCTCTGCATACACCGGCAGCGACGGAAAGTGCAGCTTTACGGGTCTTGAGAGAGGCACCTACTATATCAAAGAAATCTCTGCCCCCACAGGTTACCAGTTGAACCCAGAAATCTTTACTGTGGTCGTGGGTATTGGGGACGAGGAAAATGATGTTGCACCCGTCTGGACCCAGAGCGTAACGGTCACCGACAGTAAGCGTCTCTACGGTCTGACGGTAAAGAAAACCGATGAGAGTGGGCTGCTTCCCCTCGCCGGGGCTGAATTTACGCTCACCGGCAACGGCATCACCCAGACCTCTAATATTACCAAAGATGATGGCATTGCCACCTTTACTGATCTCCCCTTCGGCGAGTACACCATATCCGAGACAAAAGCGCCCGATGGCTATGCGCTGGCAAATGACATAACCGTCAGGATTGATGGCAGCAACACGCCCGCAGTATACCAGCCCGGACAGGTCGTGGACGGCGGCACGGTCAAAGACACGCGCACCAAGCTGACTGTACTTAAGGTAGACGACAAGGACGGAAGCAAAGGCCTGGCCGGTACCGGCTTTGTGATCCGTTCCGGCGATCAGTACGTCCAGGCTTCGGGCAGCGACGGTGCATACCGCTTCACCGGCCTTTCCGATGAAGGCACGGTCTTTGTGACCGGCACCGGCGGCAGCTTTGTTCTGGAGTACCTCCCCTTAGGAAGCTATACCCTTGTGGAAGTCCAGGCCCCCGATGGCTATGTGATTTCCCAGGAGGAGACCGGCTTTTCTATTCGCTATGCCGTGCAGTCCGTAACTGTCGGCAACACCCAGATCAAAGCCAGACTTCACCTGGTCAAAACCGATGAGTTCGGCAAGCTCCTGCCCGGTATCGGCTTTACCCTCAGTACCGCTGCAGGCGGTGTGCAGGCCAGTGGACAGGACGGCAGCTATACTTATACTGGCATAGCTGAGACACCCACTGTGCTTTATACTGACACTGAAGGCAGTCTTACTGTGGACGGGCTTCTCTGGGGCGATTACACTCTGGAAGAAGTCGCGGACACCACTCCCGCCGGGCTGAAGCCCGCAGACAGCATCACCTTCTCCGTCACGGAGAAAGAGCATACAAAGACCATAGAAGTTGAAGTCGAGAACAAACGGGTGCTTGGCAGAATTGCATTTGAGAAACTCGACGAGCAGCTCAAGCCTCTGCCCGGCGCGGTGTTCAAGCTGGAGCTTGTCAGCGGAAACGAGTATTCACTCAATGAAGTCATGTACGCCGTCTCCGATGAAGACGGCAAGGTATATTTCGAAAACATCCCTTACGGCGTGTACAAGCTCAGCGAGTATCTCGCCCCCTACGGCAAGGTACTGAGCAGAGACGTGTACTATATCAGCATCGGCGGCGCGGAAGCCGAGGACGTTGAGACCGCCGAACCTCCCACCTCGTGGATAAACGATGACCAGGAAATTCAGGTCACCGTCAAAAAAGTCAGTACAGACGGCACGGCTCTTGCCGGCGCGGTGTTCCGCATTACGGATGAGGACGGAAACGTGGTGGTCGAGACCCTTACCGTCAACTCCCCCGAGGGTGAAGAAATCGCCCTGCCCGTAGGCGTATACTATATTGAAGAGATTTCCGCCCCGGCAAACTACATCAAAGAGAGCGCACCTGTCCGTTTCCAGGTCACGGCCGCCGGCCCCAACGAGGTAGTGCTGAAAAACGCGCCCTTTACCGGCTCTCTCACCATCCGCAAGACCGACGCGGCTGACAGCAGTCCCCTTTCCGGCGCGGAGTTCAGGGTTTACGGCAGGGAGGACTATGCGGTAAACGTCTCTAGCGCCACGGCTCTGTATACCGTCACCACCAACAGCGACGGCACAGCGTTTATTGACGGCATCCCCGCCGGCGACTACACTGTGGTCGAGGTCAAAGCCCCCGCGGGCTATGAGCTCAGTGATCCTGCCGTGCAGTATTTCCGCATCAGCAATGTGGGCGAAGATGCCGCCGCGCAGGTTGAGCTGAACTTTAAAGACCAGGCCTCACGGTACCTTATCGCCATCGAAAAGGTCGATATCAACAACCCCAATCTCAAACTGTCCGGCGCAAAATTCGCGATCTCCGGTTCCGATTTCTATGCTGAAGTAACTACCGGTGAGGACGGCACAGCGACCATTCAGGTCCCCCGGAAGGGCACATACAATGTTGTGGAGATTCAGGCCCCCGCGGGCTACACCATTGATCCCAACCCCTATACGGTGATCGTGGACGCACACACGCCGGAAGGCGCGGCTGTGCAGGCCCGCTTTGTCTCCCAGGATTACCCCACCCGCATTCTCCTCCAAAAGGTCGATGAGGCGGGACAGGCCCTTGACGGCGCGTCCTTTGCTGTCTGCCGCGTCAGCGGTGAGAGCGAAAGCCTTGTGAACTTCTCTCTCGTTGAGGGCGTCTATGTCTACGCCCCCGACGGCGGCATCCAGGAGATTTCCGCCGGCAGCGCGGTTATCGAGCAGCTGCCCATCGGTGAATATATCCTGCGGGAGACCGGTTCCCCCGACGGCTATATCTCCCTGGGCGATGTGAAATTCACTGTGGATGCCGGGCTTTATGACCAGAGCCTTACGCTGACCGTTGAGAACATTCCTCACAGCCAGGGCGTGGCCGTCTGCAAGGAGAGCGCTTCCGGCATCCGTCTTGCAGGCGCGGAATTCTCCCTCTATGACGGGGACGGAAATCTGCTGGAGAGCAAGACTACCGGCGCTTCCGGCTATGCGGTGTTCACCGATCTTCCCTGCGGCAGCTATTCTCTGAAGGAGACCAAAGCGCCTGCCGGATATCAGCCCGTCGGCGAGGTGTTCACCTTTGAGATCGACGGAAGCGGCGAAATTCACCAGGACGGCTTTGTCCGCGCACAGGAGAGCTATCTGCCCTTCTATGTACTCACCGTGACCAACAGCCCCGCAGAGCAGTCTTTCCGCATCCAGAAAATCAGCGCAGTCAGCGGCAATGCCCTTGAAGGCGCGCAGTTCCGTATTCTGGGCGGCGGCACGGATGTCGTATTCACCGCTGGGGACGATGGACTCACGCCGCAGATCACTCTGCCTGTGGGCGAGTATATGCTCACTGAGATCAAGGCCCCCAACGGCTATCTTGCCGAAGAGCAGAGCCACCATGTGCTGGTCACCGAGGAAGGCATAGAGATCGACGGCAGCCCCCTGACGGACGATCCGATGATTTATACCGCAGAAAACTGCCCCGCCCCCTTCCGGCTTACTCTTATCAAGCAGGACGAAAACAGCAAGAAGCCTCTGGCCGGAGCCGGCTTTACCATCACCGGGCAGGACGGCAGCACTTATTCCCTTATTACCGATGAAAACGGCCAGACCGAGGCCCTGACCCTTCAGCCCGGAACCTATGCCATCTCCGAGGTACTGGCCCCCGAGGGCTACAATGTGCCTCTGGCCGGATGGACCTTCACCGTGGACGAGGGCAGCATGCAGGTCTCCAATATGAGCAGCGGCGCGGAACACAGCTTCGCTGACGGACTGCTGACCATCACCCTGACCAACAAGCGCACCACCGGCAATTTGATGATCTATAAGTACGACGCCGGGGACGAGAGCATCGCTCTCGCCGACGCGCGGTTCATGGTGAAGGACGGAGAGGGCAATTTCGTCTGGTTCACCCTGATAAACGGCGTGTACAGATGTGCAGACAGCAGCACCCCGGGCGCTGGCAATGTGCTTATTACCAACGCCATGGGCCAGGCCCTGCTGGAAAATCTGCCCTTCGGAAATTACACGGTTTCTGAATGGCAGGCGCCTGTAGGCTATGAGCTGCTGACAGAGGGAATCACCGTTCAGGTCCGTGAGCAGGATGAGACCACCCTGCTTCAGATCCCCAACGAAAAGCTCATTCGCAAGGTCACCGTCCTGAAGCAGAGCGATGAGGAAGAGCCCGTCAACCTGATCGGCGCGGTATTCTCTCTGTACGAAGTGGGCGCTGACGGCAGCCTGAAATACCTCTCTGAAGCTACCACACTGTACGACGGAAGAGCGGAATTTACCGTGCCTTACGGAGACTATGTGATTGCCGAGGTTCGGGCCCCCGAGGGCTACGAGCTGAGCAGCTCCTCCCCTGTCAGCTTCAGCTACAACGCCGACACCCCGGAGGATCAGGAGTTCAGCTTCATCTTCCGGAATGAAAAGAGCCGTTACAGCCTTGAAATTTATAAGTATGACGCGGAGAACAAGGCCCTTGGCCTTGAAAACGCGGAATTTGCGGTGACTGACAGCCGGGGCTTCACCAAACTGGTGACCACCGGGCCTGACGGTGTGGCCAGACTGGACGATCTGACCTACGATGACTACAGCATCCGTGAAATCAGCGCGCCGGAGGGATATTACCTGAACGACCAGGTGTTCACGGTCAGCCGTGAGCAGCTCACTCACGGCGTCACCCTGCGCGTGGAAGTTCCCGACACCTATATTGTCGGTTCTGTCCTGCTGCGGAAGGTGGATTACGAGGACAACTCCCTGATTCTGAACGCGGCGTTCAGCGTTTACGACAGCGATGACCGTATTCTCAGCTGGCAGGAGACGGAGGACGGCTATGTACTCAGCGACGAGGGCGAGACCGTCATCCACGCCGGTGAAGTCGTTCTCAGCGGCCTGCCTGCCGGAACCTACCGCATAAGCGAGGTCGAAGCACCCGAGGGTTACCTTGTTCTGGACGCAGACCGCAGCTTCACCATCAACGCGGAAAATGCCCTGGCCTGCATGGAGATTGAAATTGAAAACATCCAGCGCAAGGTGGCAGTGGGCATCATCAAGATGGACGCCGAGGATCAAAACAAGCGGCTGGAGGGCGCGGAGTTCACCCTGTACCGCTTTGACGGTGAAAACCTGGGCGAGGCGGTAATGACCGTCAGCTCCAACAGAAACGGTCTGGCGATGTTCACCGACCTGACCGCCGGACAGTACCGCATTATTGAGACCAAAGCGCCCTACGGCTACGAGCTCTGGACCGAGCCCGTGGACTTCCGTGTTGACGGAGAAGGCAGAGTCTTTGCCGGCAAGGATCAGGCGGAGCTTCCCCTGGAGGACGGCCTGTTCATAACCGGGCTTCTGAACCAGGCTTCCACCCTGGATCTTACGATAAAGAAAGTCTCCTCCCTCAGCGGTGAGGCCCTTCCCGGCGCCAGCTTTACCATCATCGGTGAGGACGCCAGCTGGCGGATCACCACCGGCGATGACGGCACGGCCACAGTGACTCTGCCCTATGGCAAATACATTCTTCAGGAGCTGGTCGCCCCGGACGGCTATGTTCTGGACGATACGAAGTACCTGATTACCGTGTCCGAAAACGGCATCAGTGTTGACGACACTCCCTTGGCGGACGATCTGACCTTCACCGTTGAAGACTCCCCCGTCCCCTTCCGGCTTGCCATCATCAAGCTGGACGAAAGCAGCAGAGATCCTCTGGAGGGAGCCGGCTTTACCATCACCGGGCAGGACGGCAGCAAATATTCCCTCATCACCGATGAAAACGGTCAGACCGAGACCCTGACCCTTCAGCCCGGAACCTACGCCATCTCCGAGGTACTGGCCCCCAAGGGCTACAATGTGCCTCTGGCCGGCTGGACCTTCACCGTGGACGAGGGCAGCATGCATATCTCTGAAATGAGCGGCGGCGCGGATTACAGCTATACCGACGGGCTGCTGGCCATCACGCTGACCAACAAGCGTACCACCGGCAATCTGATGATCTATAAGTACGAGGCCGGAGATGAGAGCATCGCTCTCGCCGACGCACAGTTCATGGTGACGGACGAAGAGGGCAATTCCGTCTGGTTCACCCTGGAAGACGGTATATATTGGTACGCAGACAGCGATACCCCCGGCGCTGGCAATGTGCTCATCACCAACGCCATGGGCCAGGCCCTGCTGAAAGGTCTGCCCTTCGGTAATTACACGGTTTCTGAATGGCAGGCGCCCGAGGGCTATAAGGCCCTGACAGAAGAGTTTACTGTTAAGGTCCGTGAGCAGGACGAGACCACTCAGCTGCGCATTTCCAATGAAAAGCTGCTCCGCAAGGTCACGGTCCTGAAGCAGAGCGATGAGGAAGAGCCTGTCAACCTGATCGGCGCGGTATTCGCTCTGTACGAAGTGGGCGCTGACGGCAGCTTGAAATACCTCTCTGAAGCTACCACACTGTATGACGGACGAGCAGAATTCACTGTGCCTTACGGAGACTATGAGATCGCCGAGATCAAAGCGCCCGAAGGCTACGAGCTGAGCAGCTCCTCCCCCGTCAGATTCAGCTTCAACGCCGACACCCCGGAAGATCTGGAGTTCAGCTTCATCTTCCGGAACGAAAAGAGCCGCTACAGCCTTGAAATTTACAAGTATGATGCCGAGAACAAGGCCCTTGGCCTTGAAAACGCGGAATTTGCGGTGACCGACAGCCGGGGCTTCACCACGCTGGTGACCACCGGGCCTGACGGTGTGGCCAGACTGGACGATCTGACCTACGATGACTACAGCATCCGTGAAATCAGCGCGCCGGAGGGATATTACCTGAACGACCAGGTGTTCACGGTCAGCCGTGAGCAGCTCACTCACGGCGTCACCCTGCGCGTGGAAGTTCCCGACACCTATATTGTCGGTTCTGTCCTGCTGCGGAAGGTGGATTACGAGGACAACTCCCTGATTCTGAACGCGGCGTTCAGCGTTTACGACAGCGATGACCGTATTCTCAGCTGGCAGGAGACGGAGGACGGCTATGTACTCAGCGACGAGGGCGAGACCGTCATCCACGCCGGTGAAGTCGTTCTCAGCGGCCTGCCTGCCGGAACCTACCGCATAAGCGAGGTCGAAGCACCCGAGGGTTACCTTGTTCTGGACGCAGACCGCAGCTTCACCATCAACGCGGAAAATGCCCTGGACTGCATGGAGATCGAGATCGAAAACATCCAACGTAAGGTAGCTGTGGGCATCATTAAGATGGACGCCGAGGATCACAGCAAGCGGCTGGAGGGCGCGGAGTTCACACTGTACCGCTTTGACGGCGAGAATCTGGGCGAGGCGGTAATGACCGTCAGCTCCAACAAAAACGGTCTGGTGCTGTTCACCGACCTGACCGCCGGACAGTACCGCATTATTGAGACCAAAGCGCCCGACGGCTACAAGCTCTGGACCAACCCCGTGGACTTCAGCGTTGACGGAGATGGCAGAGTCTTTGCCGGCAAAGATCAGGTGGAGCTTCCCCTGGAGGACGGCGTGTTCATGGCCGGACTTCTGAACCAGGCCTGCACCAAGGACTTTACGATAAAGAAAGTCTCCTCCATTGACGGAACGGTTCTTTCCGGTGCCAGCTTCACCATCAGCAGAGACGACGCCAGCTGGCGGATCACCACCGGTGAAGACGGCACGGCCACGGTGACGCTGCCCTACGGCGAATACATCCTTCAGGAGCTGATCGCCCCCGACGGCTATGTTCTGGACGAGGCAAAGCACCTGATCACCGTGTCTGAAAGCGGTATAAGCGTCGACGGCACTGCGCAGAATAGTCTGATCTATACCATGGAAAACACGCCTCTGCTTATCCCCGTCATGCTCCACAAGCAGGACAGCTCCGGCGGGAAAGCGCTGAGCGGGGCTGAGTTTACCGTCTCCGGCGGCGGCGAGAGCTATAAGCTGGTCACCAACGCCTCCGGCAACACGGATACGCTCTATCTGCGGCCCGGTACCTATACCATCAGCGAGACCAAGGTTCCGGACGGCTATAAGAAGCCCGGCAGCGACTGGACGCTGACCGTGACCAGGGATGGCCGCGTAAGCATCAGCGGCAGCCAGGCCACGGTAGCGCTGAACGCCAGAAGCGCAGTGGTGACACTGGAGAATACAAAGCAGAGCTCCGGCGGTTCCTCCGGCGGCTCCGGCATTGCCAAGACCGGCCAGATCCGCAACAGCTCCGCGCTGCTGACCGGCGCCGCGCTGATGCTCCTCTCCTTCTCCGGTTTGATGGCTATGCTCATCAGCGAGTATAAGCGCCGCAGAGACACTTTCGGAAAAATTTAACCCATTGAACTTAACCCATTGAAAACTGCCGCAGCGCAATGCTGCGGCAGTTTTTTTACCCTTTCCTCATCGCGGCGAGTCGTCACCGGCGAAAAAATATGCTATTATAAAAAATATTGCAGCAAATCCAATTTTTCTGCGACTTGATTGTCAGGGAGGCAGTACCATGGATGATGCATCAATAATCGAATTATACTGGCAGCGGGCGGAGCGGGCCATTGCCGAGACCGACGCGGTCTACGGCCGCTTTTGCTACCGCATTGCCCACAATATCCTTTTCGACCCCCAGGATGCGGAGGAGAGCGTGAACGACACCTGGCTTGCCGCCTGGAACGCCATGCCGCCCCACCGGCCCTCCTGTCTGAAAATGTTTCTGGCCAAGCTGACAAGGCGCATCTCCGTCAGCCGCCTGCGGCACAGCACCGCCGCCAAACGGGGCGGAGGCGAAGTGGAGCTGGCGCTGGACGAGTTGGCCGAGTGCGTGAGCACGCCGGGCGGCGTGGAACAGGAGCTGGAGGCCAGAGAGCTGGAACAGGCCATAAGCCGCTTTGTCCGAAGCCTCCCCGAGACGGAAAGGACGCTTTTCATTGGCCGGTACTGGCTGGTTTACCCGGTAAACGAGCTGGCCCGGCGGCTGGGTCTGAAGCCGGGCACGGCCCGCTCTGCCCTCAGCCGGACAAGGAAAAGTCTAAAAGAGTATCTATGCAAGGAGGAACTATGCTGAACCGTGAAGAACTTTTTGCGGCCATAGGCGAGATCGACGACGAGCTTGTCCTGCCCGTTCTGGCGCGGCTGGAAGATGAGCGGGAGAGGCCCCGCCTGCGCATGACCCGCAAGGCCCTGCGGGTGGCGCTGATCGCGGCGGTGATGGCGGCGCTGCTGGCCGTGACGGCGGTGGCCTCCGGCGTACTGGGGCTGAAAAGCCGTCTTGTGCCCGCGGAGACCCCGGCGGAGACTGCGGACCCCCGTCTGCCGGAGCGCCGGGACCATATCTCCTTAAACGGCCTTGCCGGTTCAAACGAATATCTGGCCTGCAGCGAGTGGCTGAGCTTTTGCGATTACTATGAGGAGCAGATGGCCAGAGAGTGCCTTGCCGCCGGGAAAGAGGCGGAGGCCTGGAAGGACAGCTTCCACGCCTTTGCCCAAAATCAGGCGCAGAGAGATATCAGCCGCATCTACGGTGCCTGGGACGAGACCATGTTCAAGCGCCTGAACGAGATCAGCCAGCGCTATGATCTGCGGCTGCTCACCGACATCACCTATGCCCCCAGCCAAAGCTATCTCTTTGAAACCACCGGCCTTTCCCCCTATATCCGGGGCGTGGAGCGCTACGACTACGATCTGGGCTCCTTCCTGTTTGAGGACGGCTCCTTCAAGGACGAGAGCACCCTCTCCGTAAACGGAGAGCAGTACGCCTATACCCTCACCTGCATTCACACTGGGGTGCTCTATCCCTTCTCCCTGGAGCTGCCCACCGGCGCCCGGTACCGGGAGTGGGAGCATGTAAGCCCGGAGGGGATCACGCTGGACATGGCCCTGTTTGACAACGAAGGGAGTAACAACCTGATCATTTTCTGCAATTCTGAGGACATGTATGTCACGCTGTCTCTGCGCTGGAGCGGAGGCACAGCGGAGGAGGCCTATGCCCGGGCAGAGCTTCTGGCGGACTGCTTTGACTTCGCCGTCCTCTGTGGAGAGTGAACACAGACCAAAAGAAAGGAGAAAACCCATGAAACGAAAGATCGCACTGCTTTTGAGCATATTTCTGACCCTGTCGCTCTGTTCCTGCGCGGCAAAGGAACCGGAAGCGCCGTCGGAAACGGAGGACAATATCATCGAGATCAGCCGGGGCGACACTGGGGATGAGGTCAACAAGCTGGCCGCCTCCGCCGTGGCCTACACCGACAGCTTCCAGAGCGCCGACGGCACAGTGAATGTGGAGATCAATCTGGCGGACGCCTCCCTTTATGACGGCAGCTTCCAGACCCTGCAGATCACGCCCCGCCCCTTTAACGAAGAGGAGGTGCAGCATATTGCCCGGGTGCTTTTCGGCGACGCGGTGTTTTACGAGTCGAACGGCAGGCGGGAGGCCACAAAGTCGGAGCTTCTGGAGCAACAGGAAGTGCTCCTGGCTTACCTTGACAGCGACGCCATGGAGAAATACAACGAGCCGGGATATCAGGGCCTTGGGACCTTTGACCCTGCGGGAGCGATCCGGTCATTTATGGAAAGGCACCCTGTGGAGGACGCGCCGGAGAGCATCGAACGAACGGTCTGCGACTTTCAGTACAAGCCCTGGAGCGATTATCATCCCGGAATCGGTGAAGTAGAAAATTATTATCAAATCGCCGCGCAGACGGAAGTGGACGGCATCCCCTACTATTTTGACGCGGTAAACAATACCAGCGCGGGCATCAGGGTGTACCACATCGGCGCGTATATCAACGAGGAGATAGAATGGCCCCTCCAGCTGGGAACCGAGCTATATTATGATAAGCTGCTGAGCATGGAGGCGCCGACCCAGGAGCAGCTTGACGCTGTGAGGGAGAAAGCGGAAAAACTGATCGACGAGCTGAACATGGGCCAGTGGATGATCGACAGCTGTGAAGCTGTGGATATGCTCCAATACTGGAAAATCCAGGTGACGGCGGTACCGGCAATTAACGGAATACCCATGCTCCGTCAGCCCCAGCTCAGCAGCCTGCGGGGCGAAGAGGAGGGGACCCAGAACTGCTACTACCCGGACCTGCGCATGAGCTTTTCCGCCAATGGAGACCTGCTGGACTTTTCTCTGGATACGCCCGTGGAGATCAGCTGGGAAAGTGAAACGGAGAGCCGGGTCATGAGCTTTTCTGAGCTGATGGGCAGCATAAAGACCCAGTTTTCCCGGTATTCGGCCCACCAATACACCGATCAGTATTGTTTCGGCGAGGAAGCGCCCGTTGAGGTCATGATCGACAGAATTGAACTGGGCTATGACATGCTGCCGGTGAGCCAGTGCCCCACTGAGATACTGGAGTATTTCGGCTCGCCTCTCTGGGTGAACAATTCAGATTTTTATCTGGTGCCCGCCGTGGCTGTCTACGGAAATTTCCGGACCGTTCCCGCTTCCGAAGAGGCGTACGCCTTTGATTACCGGCAGAAGTGTGGAGAGGACGCCCTCTTTACCATCCTGAACGCGGCCAACGGCAGCACCATCGCCCCGGAGAACAGCGGTCTTGTGCTCTCTTTGCTTGAATTTTGGTGATATTATAAGAAAGTGTTTACCCGCAACAACGCCGGCAAAGCCTTTTGACTTTGCCGGCGTTGTTTTCAATTTGCTTCAAAGCTGCCGGTGGCGGAGCCTACGGTGATGGTGTAGGTCTGGCCCTTGACGATGTCCGGGCTGCTCAGAATCACCACGGCAAAGGATAGCTCAGGAGAATAACTGATGACCGTGTTCCCGTTTGCGTCTGTCAGGGTGATGGCCGTGCCGGCGGCGCAGTTTCCCACGCTCACCGCGATCACACCCTGTTCGGAGCTGCTGAAGGTCTGGGCCATGCCGGAGGCCCCGGTGCCGATAAAGGTGCCGCCGGTGATGATGCCGCTGCTCTCATAGTCTAAGGTGGAGGTGTCGCCCTGGGTTGCGGAGGGAATTTTTTCTTCTTCTCCCGCACTCTGCTTTTTCGTGTTTTCCTATTGAATTTGGTGTTGATTTTTGATAGAATATCATAATAATTTTTATTTTTAATGAGCGTACTATGAATCAAAAACAGAAAGAATGGAAAATTTCATATTGCCGGCCGGAATTGCCGGAAGAGCTGCTGCAAAGCGGCTTTCCGCCGCTGCTGGCCGCGGTGCTGGCCCAGCGGGGCGTCCGCAGCTGCAAGGCGGCGGCGGAGCTGTTCTTCGGCGACGAGGTGCTGTACGACCCCATGCTGATGACCGGCATGACGGCAGCCGTTGAACGGATCCGACAGGCCATCGCCCGGGGCGAGACCGTCGCCGTCTACGGCGACTATGATGTGGACGGCATCACCTCCACTTGCCTGTTGACGGACTATCTGCGCTCCAAGGGCCTCCGCTGTCTGCCCTACATACCGGACAGGAACGAGGAGGGCTACGGGCTGAACGACAGCGCCGTGGACGCGCTCCACGCCCGGGGCGCAAGCCTTCTCATCACGGTGGACTGCGGCATCACCGCCCTGGCCGAGGTGGACCACGCCGCCCGGATCGGGCTGGAGGTCATTATCACCGACCATCACGAGTGCGGCCACGGCCAGCTCCCCCGGGCCGTCGCGGTTATAGACTGCAAGCAGGACGGGGACCCTTATCCCAACAAAGACCTGGCCGGTGTGGGCGTGGCGCTGAAGCTGGCCTGCGCCTGCGAGGGGGACAGCGGCAAGGTGCTGGAGCAGTACGCGGACCTTGTGGCCGTGGGCACCGTGGCGGACGTGATGCCCCTGGTGGGGGAAAACCGCTGTCTTGTGCGCCGTGGGCTGAAAAAGCTGGGCACCTCTCCCCGCCCGGGCATTGCCGCCATGATGCGGGAGTCCTCCATCGACGCCAGCAAGCTCACTGCCTCCACCATCGGCTTCAGTCTGGCCCCCCGGCTGAACGCCGCCGGCCGGCTGGGCCAGGCGGAGACTGCGGCGGAGCTGCTGATGACCACGGACCCCCGGGCCGCCACCGAGCTTGCGGTGGAACTGTGCGAGCTGAACCGCCAGCGGCAGAACATTGAAACGGAGATCTGGCACGAGGCCAACGCCCAACTCTCCGGTACGGTGCCGGACGCGCCCATCGTCCTGGCCAGCGACCGGTGGCATCAGGGTGTCATCGGCATCGCCGCCTCCCGGCTGGCGGAGCAGTACTCCCTGCCCGCCATTATGATCTGTCTCAACGGAGACACGGGCAAGGGCTCCTGCCGCAGCTTCGGCGGCTTCAACCTGTTCGAGGCGCTGAACGCCTGTTCCGAACACCTTATGGGCTTCGGCGGCCACGCCCTGGCCGCGGGGCTGAACATCAAAATTAACAAGCTGAACGATTTCCGGGCCGCCCTGGCCCGCTATTACCGGGCCAACAAGCCCGCCGCCCTGCCGGAAGTGCAGTGCGACCTGCTGATCAACGACCCGGCTCTGCTGAGTATCGACAATGTCCGCGCCCTTGACCGGCTGGAGCCTTACGGCAACGCCAACCCCCGGCCCATGATGTGCGTCTGCGGCGTCAGGCTGGAGGCCCTGTCGGAGGTGGGCAGCGGCCGGCATCTGCGGATGCGGATCCGGCTCCGCTCGGAGCATTTCGAGGCTATCTTCTTTTCCCACACGGCAAAGGAGCTGGGCCTGCGGGAGGGCGGTCTGGTGGACCTGGCCTTCACCCCCCAGATCAATGAATTCCGGGGCCGCGTCTCCGTGCAGCTGGTGGTCTGTGCCGCCCGCCGGCACGACGGCCTGGAGCTCTGCAAGGGGATATTGGAAAACCGGCAGGATATGCTCTGGGCCGCGGCGGAATTCTGCCCCGACCGGGCCGATTTTGTCCGGGTCTGGCGCTTGATACAGCATCAGGATCTCTCCGTGGGTGACACGGCGGAGGCCGTTCTGGCCCAGTGCCCGGAGGGCATGGAGCCGGAGCGCTTCTGCATTTGTCTGGCCGTATTTTTGGAGACAGGGCTCCTCTCCTCCCCAGACGGCAGCGTATACGGGGCAAGAGAGGCTCATATAGAAGGAAAAGCCGATCTGGAGAGTACGGAGATCATCCGCCTTTTGAGAACGTGCTGACAGCGCTTTTTGGGCAAAGGAGCAGTGATCGTATATGGATGAAATGAAAAAAGAACAGCATACACCCCTTGACCCGGACCTGATGTATAAAGAACTGGAAAAGAAGATCGAGGCCAGCGGACACGGCATGTCCCTGGAGCGCATCCGCTCCGCTTACGAGATGGCGCGCAGCGCCCATGAGGGGCAGCTTCGGAAGGACGGCTCCCCCTATGTGACCCACTGCGTGGCCGCGGCGGACATCACCGTGGACATGGGGCTGGACGAGGACTCCATTATCGCCGCCCTGCTCCACGACGTGATTGAGGACACCAACCTGACCCATACGGACATCGCCCGCCAGTTCGGCACAGCGGTGGCCGACATTGTGGAGGGCGTCACCAAGCTGACCCGGGTGCAGTATACCAGCAAGGAAGACGAGCAGATGGAAAACCTGCGCAAGATGCTCATGGCCATGGCCAAGGACATCCGCGTCATCCTGATCAAAATCGCCGACCGGCTCCACAATATGCGCACCATGGACTATCAGACCGCCGCCAAGCAGCGCAGCAAGTCTCTGGAGACCATGGAGATCTACGCCCCCATCGCCCACCGTCTGGGCATGCAGCGGGCCAAGTGGGAGCTGGAGGACCTGTCCCTCCAGTATCTTGATCCCACCGGCTACAAGGAGATCACCGAGACGCTGGAAAAGAAAATGCCCCAGTTGGAATCCTTCATGTCCGCCATGAAGGACAAAATGCAGAAGCGCCTGGACGAGGAGGGCATAAGCTGCACCATTTTCTGCCGGATCAAGCATGTCTACAGCATTTACCGCAAGATGTACGCCCAGAAGCTGGACATCAACGGCATTTTCGATCTGTGCGCCTTTCGGGTCATCGTGGACACCATACCGGACTGCTATAACGTCCTGGGCGTGATCCACGACATGTTCAAGCCCGTGCCGGGCCGCTTCAAGGACTATATCTCCACCCCCAAGCCCAACATGTACCAGAGCGTACACACCACCGTCATCGGCTCCGAGGGCATCCCCTTCGAGGTGCAGATCCGCACCTGGGACATGCACCACACCGCCGAGTACGGCATCGCCGCCCACTGGAAATACAAAATGCACGACGGCGGCAACTCCCTCCGCACAGGCGACGAGGACAAGTTCGCCTGGGTCCGCCGCCTGCTGGAGAGCCAGCAGGAGTCTGACGCCCAGGACTTCTTCCACAACCTGAAAATCGACATGTTTGCCGATGAGGTGTTCGTGTTCTCTCCCAAGGGCGACGTGATCAACCTGCCCGCCGGGGCCACCCCCATCGACTTTGCCTACAGCATCCACTCCGACGTGGGCAACCACATGGTTGGCGCCAGCGTCAACGGCCGGATCGTTAACTTCGACTATGTGCTGCAAAACGGCGACATTGTGGAGATCCGCACCTCCAAATCCGCCCCCGGCCCCAGCCGGGACTGGCTGAACGTGGCCAAAAGCGGCTCCGCCCGTACCAAGATCAAGCAGTGGTACAAGAAGGAGCGCCGGGAGGAGAATGTGATCCGGGGCCGGGAGATGCTTGAGGACGAGCTGAAGCACAACGGCCTGACCCTGGAGGACGTGCTGGACGAGGACATCATGTCCCCCATTCTAAAGCGCCTGTCCTACGGCGCGCCGGAGGACATGTACGCCGCCATCGGCTACGGCGGCCTTACCGCCACAAGGGCGGCCAACCGCCTGAAGGACGAGCTGGTCCGCAGCGCCAAGCCCGACCGGAAAACCGCCCTGGACAAGGTGTCCGAGGCCGCCGAGCGCCGGGAGCAGCAGGCCGCCAAGAAGGAGGGCAAGGCCGTCCACGGGATCCTGGTGGCCGGGCTGGACAACTGCCTGGTCAAATTCTCCCGCTGCTGTACCCCCGTGCCCGGGGACGACATTATTGGCTTTATCACCCGTGGGCAGGGCGTCTCCATCCACCGGAAGGACTGTGAAAACTATCAGCGGCGCAGCCGGGAGCCTGCCGACGAGGGGCGTTGGATCAACGTCTCCTGGGCAAGCCAGATCACCGACAGCTATGTGACCACCATCATCATCATCTCCAAGGACCGCTCCGGTCTGGTCATGGACATCGCCACGGTCTTAAACGCCCTGAACGCCAAGGTCCGCACCCTGTCCGCCCGGGATAACGGCGCGGGCATCGCCCTGACCAACGTGACCTTAGAAGTAAAGAATGCCGGGGAGCTGAAATATATTATGAGCAGGCTGGCCTCCATCCCCGGCGTGACCGAAGTCACCAGAAACGGAAAGTGAGAAGAACATGAGAGCAGTAGTAACAAGAGTAAAATCCGCCTCCGTGGAGATCGACGGGGCGATCAAAAGCAGCATCGGCAAGGGTTTTCTGGTGCTTTTGGGCGTCCATGAGGAGGACACCGAGGCCGAGGCCCTGAAAATTGCCGACAAAATCTGCGGCCTGCGGGTATTTGAGGATGAAAACGGCAAAATGAACGTGAATCCCGGCGACGCCGGCGCAGAGCTGCTCATTGTCAGCCAGTTCACCCTCTACGCCGACTGCCGCTCCCGCCGCCCCGGCTTTTCCAAGGCGGCCAGGCCCGAGAAGGCCATCCCCCTTTACGAGCTGGTGATCGATAAGTGCCGTGAGCGGGGCTTCACCGTGGGCACCGGGGAATTTGGCGCAGATATGCAGGTCCGCTCCCAGAACGACGGGCCCGTCACCATATTACTTGACACAAAGGAGCTTTGAACATGCTGGTAAAAACCATCCCTGTGGGCTTTATTGAGGCCAACTGCTACATTGTGAGCAACGAAGAGACCTTAGAGTGCGTGGTCATTGACCCGGGCGACGAGAGCAACACCATCCTGGACTATTTAGAGGACAACAAGCTGAAATGCCAGGCCGTCCTGCTGACCCACGGCCATTATGACCACACCGGCGCTGCCCTGGCTGTGGCAGGCGAGACCGGCGTGCCCATCTACATCAACGAAAAAGACTGCGCCCCCAAGGGGCAGTACGACCCCATGCGCTTCTCCCTGCCCGAGGGCGGGCGTTATCTCTCCGAGGGAGACGTGCTGGAACTGGCCGGAATGAAGTTTGAGATCATGGAGACCCCGGGTCACACCCCCGGCGGCGTCACCATCCGCTGCGGCGAGGCCCTCTTCACCGGCGACACCCTGTTCAAAGGCAGCTGCGGCCGTGTGGACTTTGCGGGAGGCGACATGGAGCAGGAGCTGCAGTCCCTCAAGCGCCTCTGCGCCCTGCCCGGAAACTACGAGGTCTACCCCGGCCATATGGACAGCTCCACCCTGGAGCAGGAGCGCTGCTTCAATTACTACTGCCGCCAGGCCATGACCATGTGACAGCAGGCCCGGCCTTTCGGGCGTTTTTCGAAAGACAGTAAAACAGGCAAAAGGCGTGACCTTCATGGTCATGTCTTTTGCCTTACAGCGCGCATACAGGTTTAACCCGTATAGAAAAGCGCACTTGTATCTGTTCGATAAATGGGAATTTACCGGGGCGTTACGATTTTGCGCCGAATCAAAGCCTCCCTCTGACGAGGGAGGTGGCAAAAATCTTTGATTTTTGACGGAGGGAGAGAAAAGAAAGACTGGCAATGTATGTGAAGATATTGATTTGGCCGTCAGGTGTCTCTCCCTCAGTCAGCTTCGCTGACAGCTCCCTCATCAGAGGGAGCCTTGGGCTGTAGACGCAACCCCCTCATCATTTCCTGCACTCAGGCAAAAACCAAATTCAATTTGCAGGTCTGTCTGGTTCCCTTTTACTTCATTTACCAGTACAGTCTTATGAACCCCGCATTTCGGCAGGGCTTACTTTTTTTCGTTTGATTTTCACTGTACAAAGACGGGAAATCTTGGTATAATAATGGGCGATTTTAGAACTTGGAGGCGTTTTGTTATGCAGGAGCCAACTCTGGTCATTCTTGCCGCAGGCATGGGCAGCCGCTTCGGCGGGCTGAAACAGATCACCGCGGTGGACGACCATGGACACGCGATCATCGACTTCTCCCTTTACGACGCATACCGCGCCGGATTCCGTAAAGTGGTTTTCATCATCAAGCATGAGATTGAAGAGGATTTCAAAAACCGTGTGGGCCGGCGTATGGAAAAATATTTTGACGTGAAGTATGTCTACCAGCAGCTGGACGTGCTGCCGGAGGGCTACGCCGTTCCCGAGGGCCGGGTAAAACCCTGGGGCACCGGTCACGCGGTCATGTGCTGTGCCGGTGTGGTGGACGGGCCCTTTGCCGTCATCAACGCGGACGATTTTTACGGCCCCAGCGCCTATTCCACCCTGTTTGACTATCTGAAAGAGGACCGGGCGGACAATGAGCACGCCATGGTGGCCTATGAGCTGCGCAAGACCGTCACCGAAAACGGCTCCGTGGCCCGGGGCATCTGCAGCGTGGAAAACGGCTATCTCACCGACGTGGTGGAGCGCACCCACATTGAAAAGCGGGGCGACGACGCCGCCTTCACTGAGGACGGCGTGAACTTTGTCCCCGTCTCCGGCGATGTGCCCGTGTCCATGAACTTCTGGGGCTTTGGCAAGTCCATGCTCCGTGAGCTTCAGGCCCGCTTCCCCGCCTGGCTGGACGAGAATCTGCCCAAAAATCCCCTGAAGTGCGAATACTTCCTGCCCTTTGTGGCCAACTCCATCATCAAGGAAGGCCTGGGCAGCGTCCGCATTCTCAACTGCCGCGAGACCTGGCACGGCATCACCTACAAGGAAGACATGGACAGCGTGGTCAATTATCTTGCGGAGCTTCGCCGTCAGGGCGTGTACCCGGAAGCTCTGCTGGACTGAGGAGGAAACCGCATGAACGTACTTGTTACCGGCGGCGCCGGATATATCGGCAGCCACACCTGTGTTGAGCTTTTGCAGCGGGATATGGGCGTTGTGGTGGTGGACAATCTGGTCAACTCCAGCCCCAAGGCCATCGAGCGGGTGGAGCAGATCACGGGAAAGCACGTGGACTTTTACGTCAAGGACGTGCGGGACCGGGAGGCCATGAACGCCATCTTCGACAAGCACCAGATCGACTGCGTCATCCACTTTGCTGGGCTGAAGGCCGTGGGCGAATCCGTGGCCATGCCCCTGGAGTATTACGACAACAACCTTTTCTCCACCGTCACCCTGTGCGAGGTGATGCGGGACCACGGGGTGAAGAACATCGTGTTCTCCTCCTCCGCCACCGTCTATTCCGGAGATAACGAGATGCCCCTCCGGGAGGCCTCCCGCACCGGCATGTGCACCAACCCCTACGGCTGGACCAAATACATGTCTGAGCAGATCCTCAGAGACACGGCCAAGTCCGACAACGACTGGGCCATTGTTCTGCTGCGTTACTTCAACCCCATCGGCGCTCATTCCAGCGGCCTGATCGGCGAGGACCCCAGAGGCATCCCCAACAACCTGATGCCCTTCATCTCCCAGGTGGCCATCGGCCGCCGGGAGTATCTGAACGTTTTCGGCAACGATTACGACACCCCCGACGGTACCGGCGTGCGGGACTACATCCACGTTGTGGACCTGGCCCGGGGCCATGTGGCCGCTATCAACTACATGCAGCAGCACAAGGGTGAGAGCGTGTTTAACCTGGGCACCGGCAACGGCTACAGTGTTCTGGACATGGTCCACGCCTTTGAAAAGGTCACCGGCAAGAAGGTGCCCTACAAGATCGCGCCCCGCCGCCCCGGCGACCTGGCCACCGTGTACGCAAGCCCGGACAAGAGCGCGGAGCTGCTGGGCTGGAAGGCCGAATACGGCCTGGTGGACATGTGCCGCGACACCTGGGCCTGGCAGAGCAAGAACCCCATGGGCTACGGGGAATAAAAAAGTTCATCCTGAGCAATGCTCAGGATGAACTTTTTTTATCCGCCGAAACTTTCTGCCGTGATTGTGGCTTCGGCAATAAGGATACTCACCACATCAGCCGTATTAATGATTTTTTCCTGATAGGGAGCGTTCAGATAAAGCGCTCCGCTTTTCTCTTCAAAGGTTAGTACTCCGCTGCAGCTGACGCTGCTCCCGTTGGATAGTTCAAGCTTTGCTGTACGCACCAGCTCATCTGTATAGTTTGCCCATTCCCGATTATATTGTCCAAACAAGTCCTCTGTATTCTCTGTTTTCAGTATCCATACAGCACACTCTCCTCTCAGCTCTACCCCCTGAAGGTATACTGTCTGCCCCGTAGCAGGAAAGACCGCCTCCACAGGCTTTGTAAAGCATATAAGGCGCATATCCGGGTCTGTTATCGAAAGGCTTATTTTCCCATAGTCCCGAACTGGGTCAGTAAAGGGAAGCCGGATCTGTAAATCAATATTTGTTCCTGCAGAAAGCCCGTTTGTATGAAAGCCGCAGCTTAGCACCAGACTTTGGCTCTCTTCATCATAAGAATCCGGTACAACAAAGGCAGAAAGCCAATTCTCGCCCCCATCTATGGAAAATTCATATGGCTGTTGGACATCCAGATTTAATTCCTCAGCACTCACCGGACATATTGCTGTATATACTCTTTGGTATTCTCCGCTGTTGACTGCGGAGAGCAGCGTAATCCCCGGCGCGGTCTCGTCGCTTACCTGGTATTCCACATAAGCCGGAGCTTTTTCTTCCGCGCCCAGACTGTCTCTCAATTCCTCCTGGCGCTGGCGGTTGACTGATACGACTGCGTAAGCTGTGACGCTCAGTGCCAAAATCAGTATGGCAGCAAGCACGACTGTGCAAAGACGCCGGCGGTAAAAACGGTTTTTGCGTGCAGCTTTGACATGTACTGCTTTTCCCGCAATTTCTGATTCAACGAGAGCAAGATATTTTTCGTCTGCAAAAGATAATGTATTCAAAAGCCTTTTCCCTGTCATTTTCAGACCCCCTCCTTTTCAAGAGTTGTACGCAGAGCAGCCCTGCTCTTTGAGAGAGAATATTTTGCCTGCCGCTCTGACAGATCATATTTTTCTGCAATCTCACTGATCTGATAACCATAATAATATCGTGCAAGAAATATCGCACAGCTTCTTCGGTCCAGAGAGCCGAGAAAGCTGTTCAGTATGGCTGCCAATTCTCTGTCCTCACACATATTTTCCCCGCGGTCCTGCCCGTACTGTACACACTCGTCAAGCTCGACCTCCAAAGCATGGCGCTTGCCGGCCAGCAGATAGTCCAGTCTGGTAAGCGAAAGGTTTCGGGTAATTCGAGAAAGATAGTATTTCAGACTGTTGGGTCTTGCAGGCGGAATTGAATTCCATGCTGCAAAATAGGTGTCATTGACTATTTCCTCTGTATCTGATCGGCTGCGCAGAATATTAAACGCAATTTGTGTCAGATAGGCGTGATACTTGCTGCCGGTCTCCTGGATCGCCCGCTCCGAGCGTGAGAAGTACAAGTCAACAATATCGGAGTCTTCCATTCATGTACCTCCTTTTGTTCTTGTATAGAGCCCTACACTCCAATAGTAGGGAAAACATAGGCTCGAGGACAAAACAGTCTTTTCACCAGCGCATTTTTATAACAAAACAGAGCTGATTTCTCAGCTCTGTTTTGTTTTTTCCTTTTTTCGTTCTATCGTCAGCGGCAGAAGAATAATGCCGAAGATCACCACAAAGATGGCCGTATACAGCAGGCCCCGGCCCAGAAGCAGGCTGCATAGCTCGCTGCCGGCCGAAAGCAGCGCAGCGGCCAGCACGAACAGCCACAGGCCGCGGCAGCGGATTTTCTCAAAGGCAATCAGTACGGTGAGAATGCCGAAAACGCCGCTTAGCATCATCAGGATGATCATGGCAAGCCTTCCCCGGTATTCCTTTTCCCCGTTTTGGCGCATCTCCTGCAGCTCCGCATTGGCCGAAGCGATCAGCTCGCCGCCCTGGCCCACTCTGCGGGCGATGCCGTCATAGGCCGTCAGCGCAGCCTTCGCGGAGGCAGCTCTGCTCTCCAGGCTCTCATAGCCGTCAACGCTGTCCTCCATGGTGCCGATATCCGCGTATACGCCCTCAAGCCGTTCCTTTTCCGTTTTCAGCTCCTCCGCCTGCTCCTCCAGTTCCTTTTCCTTGGCGGCCATCTGGCCCCAGCCGGCGTTCAGCTGCTTTTCGCCCTCGTCCAGGGCGGTCTTGGCCGCGTCCAGCCCGGCCTTGGCGGCGTCCATCTGGGCTTTTCCCTCCAGAATGGCGGGCTCACCCGCTTCAAGCTGCTTCTGCCCCTCTTCCAGCTGGGCTTTCAGTAGGGCCAGCTGTTTTGCCGGCTCATCCATGGCGGCCAGTGCGGCCTGAAGCTGTGCTTCCTGTTCGGCCAGCTGCGTCTCCGCCGCTTCCAGCGCCTCTTTGGCCTTCTGGAGCTGCTCCTTATTCTCGTTGAGCAGTTTGAGCAGTGCCTCGTACTGCTCCTGGGTCAGCTCGATCTGGATGCGGTCCTCCTGTATCTCCTGGTTTTCCTCGTCCAGGACCGGCTCGTTGTTTTCCAGCCAGAGCTTCAGCTCCTCATAGCTCATGCCGAAGGCCTCCATGCACAGCTCGTCGGCCCTGGCCTTGACCTCTTCGTCGCTGTAGCCCTCTTCAATGAGCTGGGCCATCAGCTTGTCGGCCTCCTCGACCAGCGCGCAGGCCGCGTTATACAGCAGCAGCTGCTTTTCATATTCGCTGAGCTTGGGCGAAAGCTCGTTGATCAGGTCCTCCAGCTCCTTCAGCTTGGCTTCCATAGCCTCCTGATCCTCTGGCAGCTGCTCCTCCAGGGAGGCGATCAGCTCCTTCAGCTGGCTGATGGTCTCTTTTGTGGCACTGATGGCGGTGAGCATGGCTTCCACCTTCTGCCGCTGGGCGTCCAGCTCCGCCGAATTTTCCTCCAGCTGCTTTACGCCCTCGTAATAGGCGGCCCAGCCCAGCTCCAGGCCCTCTTTTGCCGCCAGATACTGCTGGTAAAGCTCGTCAAAGGCCGCGGCCCCCTCTTCATAGGCGGCAAGGCCCTGCTCATACTGCTCCCGGCCGCTTTTCAGCGCCGCGGAGGCCGTGCCCAGAGCACTTCGGCCCAGCACCAGTCCGGCTCTTGTGGCGGTGTGGGTGGCCAGCTCCGTGCGGTAATCGGACATATCCTGGTTGTACTGGTCCCTGGTTTCCGACAGGCTCAGGTCCGTGCTTTCAAAGTCCCCTTTGCCCTCCTCCAGCTGGCGCAGAAGCAGGGCGGCGTTATCCGTCTTTTCGGACAGCAGGTCGATCTGTCTCAAATTTTCATTGTTATCCTTTACCGCTTTTCCCACGCATATGGCTCCCGAGAGAAGCGTGAGCACACTGACGACGGCAAGGGCCACGGCCAGGACGCTGACCAGGGCTGGGTGCTTCAAGGTCCATTCCTCCAACATCATTCATGCTTTAAATTATATAGCCTAATTATGAATAATCCAAGTACGAAAAGCAGTTTTTTCTTTTCTTTACGCGGAATTTATTGTATAGTATCCGAAGAAAGGCGGGATTAACCATGATTCTCAGCTTTGCGCCCATGGAGGGCGTGACCGGCGTCTCCTACCGCAGGATCCACAGGGAAATGTTTCCCGGCGCGGACAAATATTACGCGCCCTTTATCGCCCCGGACAGTCAGGGCAATTTCCGGCTCAAACACCTGCGGGACGTGCTGCCGGACAACAACCGGGGCATCGCCCTTGTTCCCCAGATTTTAGCCAACAGCCCGGAGGCCTTTCTTGCTGTGGCCCGGCAGCTTCGGGAGCTGGGCTATGAGGAGGTCAACCTGAACGCGGGCTGCCCCTCGGGCACGGTGGTGTCCAAGCACAAGGGGGCCGGGATGCTGGCGGATCTGGACGCTCTGGACGCCTTTCTGGACCGGGTGTTTTCCTCCGTTCCGGTAAAGGTCTCGGTCAAGACCCGGATGGGCATGAACAGCACCGATGAGTTTCCCGCCATTCTGGACGTTTACAAGCGCTATCCCCTCTGTGAGCTGATCGTTCACGCCCGGGACCGGGCGGGCCTGTATAAAAGCAAGCCTGACCGGGAGGCCTTCGCCCGGGCCTTTGAAAACTGCCCTTTCCCTGTCTGCTATAACGGCAACATCTTTAATGCCGCGCACATGGCCTCCCTGACAGCGCAGGTGCCGGGGATTTCCCGGGTGATGCTGGGCCGGGGCGCGGCGGCCAATCCCGCGCTGTTTCGGGTATTGAAGGGCGGCCCTCCCCTTTCGCGCTTTGAGCTTCGGGAATTTCACGACAGGCTCTTGGATGACGCCCTCTCCTCCGGGCTCAGTCCCCACTATGCCATGGCCAGGATGAAGGAGCTGTGGTATTACATGATCTGGATGTTCCCCGGCAGCGAAAAAGAATTTAAGGCCCTGAACAAATCCCGCAGTCTGGACGATTTCCGGGCCGCCGTCTCCTGCGTCTTCAGTTCCTGCGCCTTTGACCCGGACACAGGGTTCAACGGGTAAGTCGTATAATATTATGTAAACCGATAGCCGCAATAATGAACCCCCGGGCAGAGGTTTCTGCACGGGGGATCATTCGTTCCGGCATTATATCTCGTACTTTTTGCTGTACTCCTCGTAATACTCATCAAAGCGGTGGGAGTGCAGCTCTTTCAGATTGATCACATAGCTGTGGGTGTCGTAGGTGTCGGCCCGCAGCTCGATCATGGCGATGGCGATATTGGAGCAGTGGTCCGCCACGCGCTCCAGATTGGTCACCAGGTCGTTGAACACGAAGCCCTGGGACAGAGAGCAGACGCCGTTCTGCAGCCGGTCCACATGGCGCAGCTTCATCTCGTCGCAGAGGATGTCGATCCGCTCCTCAAAGGGCTCCACCCGAAAAGCGTCTTCCACATTGTCGCTCTTGAAACATTCAAAACACAGCATGACCATGTCGCTGACAGCGGTGGAGAGTACGGACAACTCCCGGCGGGCCGCTTCGGAGAAATTCAGCTTCTTTTCCGCGATCTCCCGGGCGGCTTCGGCAATGTTCATGGCGTGGTCGCTGATACGTTCAAAATCGCTGAGGGTGTGCAGATACTTGGACAGGTTCTCGTTCTGCACCGTGTCCAGCTCATTGGCGTTGATGCGAATCAGGTAGGTGCCGATCTTATCCTCATATTCATCCACCTTATTTTCGCCGTTTTCCACCCGGCGGAAGCCCTCCTCGCTGTAATGGGCCAGCAGATTCAGCGCGGAGAAGAAGTTTGTTCTGGAGGCGTCGGCCATGTCGTTCACGGTCAGGCGGCTCTGCTCGATGGCCAGGGCCGGGTGGGCCAGGAAACGCTCATCCAGCCGGTCCAGAGAGGCATTCACGCTGCGCTCCTCCTCGCTGACCTTGACGATCTTTTCCACGAAGGAAAGCAGCAGCTTGTTGAAGGGCAGCAGAAGGGCCACGCTGAGGGCGCGGAACACGGAGTTGACCAGGGCAATGCTCACCGGGCTCATCACCAGGCCGGACAGTCCCAGATCAATAAAGGCAGAAAGGCCGTAATACAAAACAGAGCAGACCGCGACTGCGGCGATCTCGATCACCAGATACAAAAAGGCGGTGCGCCGGCCCTCGGTCTTGGCGCCCAGGGCGGACAGCAGCACAGGCACCGCAGCGCCGATGGCGATACCCAAAATCAGGGGATAGGCAGTGGCAAAGGTGACGGCCCCCGTCATGGACAGGGCCTGCAAGATACCCACGGCGGCAGAGGCGCTCTGCAGCACGGCGGTGAAGACCATACCCACGATGATGCCCAAAATGGGATTGGAGAAGGTGGTCAGCAGATGGATAAATTCCGGGCTCTGCCGCAGGGGGGAGACCGCGCCGCTCATGCTCTGCATACCAAACATCAGCACCGCAAAGCCCAGCAGAATGTCCCCCACATGCCAGTGCTGCTGTTTTTCGGAGAACATGCGCAGGATAATGCCGATCACCGCCACAAAGGCGGTCAGGGTGGAGGTGGAGAGCAAAGAGACCCAGCCGCTGCCGTCCACACTGGACAGGCAGATGATCCAGCCGGTGACGCTGGTGCCGATGAGGGCACCCTCGATAATGGCCACGGCCTGTTCCAGCTTCATCATGCCGGAGTTCACGAAGCCCACCACCATAACGGAGGTGGCCGATGAGGACTGGATAATCGCGGTAACGGCAGTGCCCAGGAAAACGCCCTTCAGCGGCGTGCTGGAAAGACGGTAGAGCACCAGCTCCATCTTATTTCCGGCCACCTTTTTCAGGCCCTCCCCCATCAGGGTCATGCCGAACAGGAACAGTGCGACGCCGCCCAAAAGAGAGATAATATTGGAAACGCTCATAAAACCCGATTCCTACCCATTATATTATCATTGTAATTGATGATAACACAGTTTATCCCCCGATACAACCGGTGAAAAAAATTTTTAGTAAAACAAGACGAGCAAAGCCCGTCTTGTCTGACCTTTTTCTGTTGTTATTCGGCAAAAAAACTGACAGGAAATTCCGTCCAGGGAAAAATCTCCGGAGGAGCCTGCCGGAAATCCAGGGTTTTTCCGGTGATGGGGTGAGGAAAGCACAATCTCTCCGACCAGAGGGCTATGCCGCAGTTTCTGATTTTGCTGCCGTAGCGGGCATCCCCCAGCAAGGGCAGGGCCCGGGAAGCAAACTGCACCCTGATCTGGTGGGAGCGGCCGGTGTGCAGGCGGATGCGCAGAAGTGAGATGTCATCCACACAGCCAATTACAGTATACTCCAGCTCCGCTTCCTTTACCCCCTTGCGCATACGGTCCACCACATATGTCTTGTTTCTTCCCTTGTCGTGGAAGAGCAGATCACGGAGCACGCCCCTGTCCTGGGCGGGGCGGCCCTGTACGACGGCAAGATATTCCTTTGTTAAGCTCCTCTGCGCCACGGCGGCAGAGAGCCTTCCGGCGGCCTGCCCGGTCCGGGCATAGACCATCACGCCGCCTACCCCGGCGTCCAGCCGGTGAACGCAGAAAAAATCCCCGCCCAGGCTGTCCCGGAGCAGCTCCGGCATCCCGGGAGACTCGGACAGTACTCCGGCCGGCTTGACCACTATGGCAATATGTCTGTCCTGATACAGGATCTCCGGCTGCATCGTCATCACACCTCTCACGTAAACGCTGAATAAATCGCCTGCGGCGTATAGTAGTCTGTAACACTTAAAAATGGCATAATCTGCGGCGTAGGATTCCGTGATG
>SAMEA3663248__coassemble_115_pt1 | contig 30352 bp, 17 predicted proteins | sample SAMEA3663248__metabat2_low_PE_036 | metagenome-assembled genome bin SAMEA3663248 (sample SAMEA3663248) | pig gut metagenome | biome: pig gut; feature: pig-associated habitat; material: faeces | place: China | collected 2013 | reverse complement strand
GGAGGAGGAGAGGAGCCTGCCCCAGGCGTTGTAGGTGTAGGCGGCGACGGTGGTTCCGCTGCTGTCAAGGATGCCTGTGACATCGCCCTGCAGGTTGGTCAGGTAGTAGTACATGACCGGCGTTGCGGTAGCGCTGGATTTGTAGGAGAAAGCGTAAGGATTGCCGCTCTCGTCGTAGAAGAATTCCAGTTCTTTGCCGTCGTAGTACTCGGAGACCAGCTTGCTGCCCTGCCACAGGTACTTGTGCTCCACACCGTTGATCGTTTTGGTAAGCCTGAGTCCGTCGCTGTCGTAGGTATAGGAAGCGGTCAGATTTTCAGCGGTGTTGCTCGCGCTGGCCAATCTCCGCCCGTTTACCCAGGTGAAAGCAGTGCCGTCGTACCAGGTGGTGGGGTTGCCGATGGCGTTTCCGTCATAAGATGTGAGCAGGTCCTGCCAGCTGGTTTCATCATACGCGTCCAGGTAGGTATGGACAATATCTTTTTTCCGGTTTTCATACCTTTCCCTTCTGCGCTCCCCTTTTCTGAAACAAGCCCGCTATCAACACTTTGATAGCGGGCTTGCCCATAAGCTGAAGTGAAATGTTTTCCTGCTTCAGCTTTTTCCGATCCTCTTTCCCGGGGGAAAGAGGATCAGCTGTGAAATTGTTTCATCAAACGATTTCGGGATACTGGAAGCTCAGTGCCTGTTCTGCTGCATAAGCCTCACCGGCACTTCCCTTTATAACGGTCAAAGTCAGTTCCTGATTGCAGCCGTAGAACACAGCCACCAGAGGTTCTTCTTCCGTCTCCTCGTCTTCGGTATCTTCTTCTATGACGAGTCTTTCGCCAAAGGAGTCAACACTTGCGGGAATCAGGACCTCTTTAAGCTGCTTGCAGCCGGCAAAGGCTCCCTCGGCCAGGACTTCAAGTCCATCGGGAAGCTCGATCTTACTGAGCATCTCACAGTTGCCGAAAGCAAAGTCTCTGATTTCCTTCAGTGCGCTTCCGTCTGCAAATGTCATAGATTCGAGCTTATCCAATCCGTAAAATGCGTAGGCGCCGATGGTCGTTACACCATTTTCAATGATTACAGACTTGATTTCGCCGCGATACTGGTTCCAGGACGCAGGTTCATCAAATTTGAAATCCTCCATTTCGCCGCTGCCGCTTACACGGAGCACGCCGTTAGACAGCGTCCAGCTCAGATTTTCTCCGCATACGCCGGTAATCGTCTCGGTGGTTTCTTTAGCAGCATCGGTCTGCTCGGTGTCGGTCTGCTCGGTGTCGGTCTGCTCGGTGCCGGTCTGCTCGGTGTCGGTCTGCTCGGTGCCGGTCTGCTCGGTGCCGGTCTGGGCTGTATCTGCCTGGTCAACTGCTGCGGAGTCATCGGAAGAAATTACAGCTGTATCTGCTGTATTTTCATCTTTTTGTGCAGTCTGGCTGTCCTCAGATCCCGCTGTCTCAGGGCCGGCCGCTGCGGGAACAGCCTCATCCGATTCGACTTGTTCCAAACTGAACGTCTCGGGGACTTCTTCAGTTTCAGGTGCTGCGCCGCGGATCGTGTACCTGATTCCATGGTCAATAGCAAACTGTTCAGCATAACTGCCAGCTGCCACGTCCAGAACCACCAGGTCTGCTCCGTTGAAGGTGGTTGCAAACATCTGACGCATGTTGTCGGGGATATACACACTGGTCAAAGAGACGCACTGCAGCCAGCAATTGCCGTATATCACGCGGACATTATCGGGAATCACGATTTCTTCCAGAGAAGTGCAGTTCTTAAATGCGGAACCGCCGATCACGGTCAGCTCGCTGTTTTCTGCAAAGCGTACTTCCTTAAGCATGGTGCAGCCGGAGAACGCATAGTCAGAAATTGTCTGCACGCCTTCGCCAATAATAACGACCTGGATCTCCTCAGCGCAGGCTGCCCAGGGCAGAGCGCTGGCAGAGCTATAATTCGTCATTGCACCGCTGCCTTCGATTTCAAGTACGCCGTCGGCAAATGTCCAGCTCAGCTCACTGCCGCAGGAACCCTGGTATCTCACGGTATAGCTGATACCGTTGGCCTTGGCAAAGCTTTCCGCATAGCTTTCGGAGAGAACGCTGAACGTTGCGGGGCAATCCTTAAACGCGCTTGCATACAGTTTTGCGACATTGTCAGGCATGTAGATGCTTGTAAGAGCAGTGCAGCCGGCAAAGGCATTGCCGTACACGGTCTTCAGAGAATCGGGAAGGACAATGGAGGTCAGCGCGGTGCATCCCTTGAATGCAGAGCCGCCGATCACGGCGAGGCTGCTGTCCTTTTCGAATTCAACGCTCTCCAGGTTCACACAGCCGCTGAACGCGTAGTCGCTGATGGAGGTAACGCCGGAAGAGATCACGATGTTCTTGATATTGACGTTCTGCTCATTCCAGGGCACGTCAGAAGCCGAGGCATAAGCGGTCATTGCGCCGTTTCCGCTGATCTTGAGGGTTCCATCCTCAGAAATGCTCCAAATCAGGTTCTCGCCGCAGGCTCCGCCCTTGCTGTAACGCACAGTATACGGGATCTTATATGTTCTTACAAACTCATCAGCATAGCTCTTGCTCAGGACGTTAAGCACCGCAGGAGTATTACCGAACGCGCTGGCATAGAGTTTGGAAACATTGTCCGGCATGTAAATGCTCACAAGTGCCGTGCAATCCACGAAGGCATTTCCGTATACGGTCTTCAAAGACTCCGGCAGAGCGATGGATGTCAGCGCTGTGCATCCCTTGAATGCAGAACCGCCGATAACGCTCAGACTGCTGTCGCCCTCAAATTCAACGGCAGTAAGATTCGTGCAACCGCAGAATGCGAAGTCGCTGATTGATGTTACACCCGAAGAGATGACGACCTTCTTGATCTTGTCACTCTGATCGCTCCAGGGTGTGTCTTCGACAGACTTAAAGGCTGTCATTGCACCGGTGCCGCTGATCACCAGCGTGCCGTCTTCGCTCATGTTCCATGTCAGATCCGGTCCGCAAACACCGTCGGACAGGTACCGCTTGGTATAAGGAATGCCGTTTTCAGCAGCAAACTTTTCACCATAGCTGTTGGAGAGAACATCAAGTTTTACCTCGGGGCAATTGGCAAATGCAGACTTGTACATCTGCGTTGCATTGTCGGGGATATAGACATACGACAGCATAGTGCAGCCATTAAAGGCATTACCATAGATGACCTTAACGGACTCAGGCAGAATAATGCTGGTCAGTGTCTTGCAGTTCAGGAATGCAGAGCCGCCGATCACGGTCAGTTTGCTGTCCTCTGCGAAGTTCACCTTCAGCAGATTCTGGCAATCGCTGAATGCGAAGTCGGAAACGGAAGTTATGCCGGAAGCAATATTCACTGTCCGGATATTGCTGCGCACACTGTACCAGGGAGCGTCGCTTGCGGAAGCAAAGTTGAACATGGCGCCGCTTCCGGTAATGTTCAATACGCCGTTGCTGTTCAGTGTCCAAACCGCATTTTCGCCGCACTTCGTGTTGAGCCGTTCAACATAGTTGATCTTGTTGTCAACGGCAAACTTCTTTGCGTAGCTGTTATAGCCCACATTCAGGACCACCTTGCTGCTGGAGGCGAAGGTTGTCGGGTAAAGGCTGAATACGGAATTCGGCACATACACATTACTCAGGTTAGTGCATCCTGCAAAGGCATTGCCGTATGCGATATTCAGGCTCTCAGGAAGTGTAATATCTGTCAGGGATGTGCACTTATAGAATGTAGAACCGCCGATCACGGTCAGCTTGCTGCCGCTTTCGAAGATGACATCCTCCAGGTTCCTGCAGCCCGAGAACGCGTGGTCTGTCAGATAAGTTACATCAGCGCCGATCTTCAGGATACGGATATCCTTGGCGTAGGTGCTCCAGGGTGCTTCTGCAGCAGAGGCAAACGGTGTCATCGGGCCCTTGCCGCTGATCGTAAGAACGCCGCCGCCGGAAAGTGTCCATGTCAGATCGTTTCCGCAGGTACCGCTCATGGGTGCTTTACGCTCTACATAGGCAATACCCTGGCTTTCGGCATAACGCTTTGCATAGCTGTCATAATCAACACTCAAAACAACATTGGGTGTTTTATTAAATGCCGTCGTGCCGATAAAGGATACGTTATCCGGAATGTATACACTCTTCAGATTCGGGCACTGGTAGAATGCATTGCCATAGATATTCCTTACGGACTCAGGAAGAACGATGCTTTCCAGCGAGTTGCAGGCATAGAACGCAGAACCGCCGACAGATACCAGCTTAGAGCCGCTTTCAAATTCAACGTCCGTCAGGTTGGTGAGCAAATAGAAGCTGCAGTCGGAGATCGAGGTCACATCTTTCCCGATGAAAACGCTCTTGATCATGCCGCGTTTTGACTGCCAGGGTACATTGGTGACCTGCTTGGAGGCCATTCTGCCGGTACCGTCTATTACAAGTCTGCCGTCATCGTACAGGACAAAGGATACATCTTCTCCGGCGTATCCGGCAAGAACCACAGCTTCATTATCGCTGCCGGTGAATATGCCTCCCTCAAAGTAGCACACTTCGCCGCACATGTCGTAGGAGCCTTCATAGCTCAAACCATACATGTCGAAGTTGTAATTCTTGAGCTGAGTATACTGATATCCCTTGACCGCCTCGCCCACAGCGAAGTACATCAGTCTTCCCGTTTCTTTATCCTGGGCAAAGCCTGTGTACAGACTTTCGCTTGCGGAGCAGGAATAGTTGCAGTCCATGCAAAGCAGTCTGTCATTGCTGCGGTCATACGAGAAATTATGTTCATCATTCTTGCAGTATTCATATTCTTTGGTGTATGTATCAAACACATGCGCCGTTCCGCTGTCATCCACATCATATGTGGTTATGCTGATACTGTCACCGGAAACACTTACTGACAAATAGATGGCATTATAGTCCTGGGTCGCTTTTACGAAGTGGAAATCATCATTATCCGTTACGGCATAACTCTTCTCTCCGGAAGAGCCGCAGATGTAGTACACCGTACCGTGCTGTTCATTCACCTCGCCGGCGTAAAGGGGTTCTGTTCTGGCGAACGCATGATCATGTCCGGAGAACACAAAGTCCAGTCCGATTTCATCAGCATATGCCGGGAGTATCGCGTTGATCTCAGCATTGCCGCCCGCAATATTCGTATAATACGCAGGCTGATGCATCGTGAGGATCTTCCATGTTGCATCGGATTTTGCCGCATCGTTCTTTATCCATTCCAGAGCCTGTGTAAGCTGAGCTTTGGTGGAGGTGTAGTTGATGACAGCAACATAGACACTGCCATAGGTTACGGAATAGCAGCTGCCCATGCCGGTTGCGGGAAGATTGTATATTGCCGAGGAAATGGCCCCTGCTCCATCACCGGCGAACTCGTGATTGCCCAGAACCTGGATCATATCGGTATCGCCGAGATTCTCGCTTCCAAACAATGTGACAATGTCGAGCCAGTTATCGTAATACCCTGCATCGTCCACTGCGTCGCCTGTCTGAATACCAAAGTCATAGTCTTTTTCTCTCAGCGTATTCATCAGGTTGGTGACCTTGCTCAGATCCTCTGCCTGGATATCGCCGAGAACGAAGAAGTTTGCTCCGTCAGCTGCGGCATTCGTCGTAAATGACTGAACCTCTGTCCAATCCTCACCTGAACCGACCTTGTACTTATAGACGCATCCGGGTTCAAGGCCAGTAAGGACAACGGAGTTGACCGAAACCGCTTCATTGCCGCCGGCGCTGAACGTTACCAGACTGGTCTCTGCATCAACGGTGGTCCATTCGGTTCCGTTCTCTTCCACATACATGATCTGCTGGTCGCCTGCAAGCTTCGGGTTGGTAAACCAGCTGATACTCTTCTGGGTTGCGCCGGAAACCGTCGCATTGAATTTGATTCCGTACGGCGTTGCGCTTTCTCCCAGTGCGGCAAAGCTTTCAACCGTTCTAACAAAAGACAGCTTTCCTTCATCGTCTTTTGCATATACCGAGTATTTTCCGGCCGTCGTACTGAACATGTCTGTTACGACTTTGCCGTTTGCATCGGTCTTTCCAACCAGCGTTCCATCCTCAAGGTAAACAGAGACGCCAGCAACAGCTTTACCCGAATTATTCTTTACATAGATGACCCCGTCTGTTCCAAGAATAACGGGCGCCGCTTCAATAATGTAAGAAGCCGAGGTCGGCAGCTTGCTTTCCGCCGTGGAATAGGTATACAGTCCGTCAGAGGTTGTATACTGTCCCGCGCGGACAGTGTAAGAGAATGCAGAGCCCTCTTTAAGGTTTGAGGGAACGGATACCGTTACCGTTGCGATCACATTGTCCTTTGCTTCGGCTCCCTCTTTCTTTGAAGCCTCGATAGTAATCACGCCGGTCACGTTGCTGTAGCTGTAGCTGCCTTCATATCCTTCCGCAAAGCTTACGGTGTACTCGGGGAACAGCTTGCTGATCTTCAGCTCGGTTTTATTTGTCTGAATATCCGTTACATCCGATGCGCAGATATCCAGATTTACGGTCTCACCCAGAACCGCAGCATTTTCCCTGGGCTTTACTTCGACAGTCGGGATCGTGTTGCTTTCATTGCCCTTGACAGTAAAGTGCCTTGTCTCCGAGGTCTCGTTGCCGAACTTATCTCTCAGCGATACGGTTACAGAGTGTTCGCCGTCCAGCAGTTTAACATCATAGAGGAAGCATTCCGATCCGTCCGGGTAAACTGCAAAATTGAAGTTTTCATTGTTATTGGTATTAACGCCATCGATATAGATACGAACGGTATCCACATCCACGCCGCTGGTGTACTTATTCTGCACATCATAAAGCTGAGAAGCAAAAGAAAGTACATTCGTATTGATGACTGCGCCTTCCTGGAGCTCAGCATCATTCACTTTTATGTTCTGAATGACCGGGTTGTCTACGTCATCAACATTTGCGCCGTAAACAAACTGCAGGTTATCAAAATACAGGGAGCCGGCAGACCTTGTACCCATTATCGTGTTGGTTACATACATCAGTCTGAATGTCATGCCAGCCTGAATGGTGAAGGGGCCAGTCAGCTTTGTCAGGTCAGCCTCAAGATATTTCCAGCCTTCCCAATATATACCCGGCTGCTGGTCACCGGTTACCGCTTTGGGTTCCAGCGTAAAGTCAAAAGGCATCTGAACTCCGCTGCCGTCTTTGACATAACCTCTCAGCCAGAAGCCAGCCTGAGTGCCGTCGCCTTCCCATTCAATGCCGACGCCCTCAGGCGCGTAAACCCAAACGCCGATTCCGGTGGGCGCGCCGGGGATCGCCATTGCCTCAGTCGTTCCTACGCAGGCGCCTTCAGTGCAGCCCGTCGCGGCGCACGCGGTAAAGTCGTAGTTGAGTTTAAGCGAATGGCTTCCCATTCTGACCGGTTCATCGTCGTCAATGCTGACGATCTCAATCGACTCTTTTCCGCCCCTTTTGTAGTTGGTGTGGGTCAAGATCCCGCCAGTTCCGGTATAATACTCCTCAGCCGGAATAACTTCACCGGTTTCCGGGTCGGTATAATCCTCAAAATCCCATACGATCGTGGGCAGCATACCGACGATCAGATGTATTGTTCCGGAAACACTGGAATCAAAAGCCGAAGTAGCTGTAACATTGCCGTTAAGGCTTTCCCCATCAGATGAGGTGAAGATATTGCCGTCAAAGGTTCCCAGTCTATCATCTGTGATCTCCCAGATAATATCCCCGACCTTATAATTAACATCTGCACCTTTATATTTGACGACCAGGCCGAAGTCCGTTGATTTTTCAAAGCCAAGGCTTATCTCATCCGTTTTAAAGGATACTTCATCCGGCTTTACAAGCTGAATAACCGAACTGCCGATGACGTTGCTGCCGGATTGCAGCTGGACAGTTACTGTACCCTCTGCCCCTGCATTGGCCTTAAACAGTCCCGTTTTTGCATCAATGGAGCCAAGTCCTGCGCTGTCGCTGCTAAGTGCCCATACCGCATCTGCGGGCATGTCCACTTTGGAGCTTGAGCCGTCGACCGCAGTGGCGGAGAACTGTATCTCACTGCCCGGAGTATAAAGCTCCTCGTTGGGCGTAATTACCGCATGGTCAAATACACCGGTGGGTTTTGCCTCGGAGATGACAAGCAGGCCGCTCAGAGACGGACGCTCGACACCATCAGACGGCGTATTTCTGACCACAAGTTCATTTGAACCTTCGCGCTTTGAAATGAATGTACTCGATCCGCCGCCGTCGCAGTTGGCCGCGCTTACACAGCCTGCGTCGATCATGAGCTGGGCAAGCTCATAAAGAGTCATGCCGACGGAATCAGGGGCCTGACGTCCATCCACAACAGCCATTACCAGCGAGCCATCCGCCTTGATGCCTATTGCGGTACGCGGCTCACGGTTTTGGGTCGCATGATCTTCCCCGTACTGGTTCTTTCCGTCTTTAACAAGCCATCCAAACAGCGTTGACACAGCCTGCCACTCGTCCCCTTTCAACGGCGTTTTACCGTCACGCAGCTCTGCCTTGCCGTCTTTGGTAACAGCAAGATAGCAGCCGGAAACGACGGAATTATGGTATACCTCGCCGTTGATGACAAGAATACCGTGAGGCTCGTCGCTTTGATAGGACAGGTTAACGTTTATGGCGCCAACAACATTGACTCCCAACTTTTCCTCCGCGGCAGCCGCCTGTTTCGACATGATCTGCCGTGTGTAATTGGTCGGGTCCATATTGCCGTAGGACGCCATGACGGAAGCGTTGGGATCTGACAGGTCCACTTCCATCAGATAGCACATATTCTGGTTTGAACTGGTTTCATCGTTCAGAATGTACTTCTTCTCGACTACACCCGGCGAAACCGAATATGTCTTTTTCGCGATAACCGAGTTATATCCCAGGTCATCGCCTACGTTCATTTCAGCAAATGCGCTTACAGGAAAAACACCGATGATCAGCAGCATAGCCAAAATGACTGCAAGAAATCTTTTCTTCATGCCCTTAATTCTCTTCCTTTCAACAAATTTTCAAAAAATGTATAAACAAAACTATTTAACGGTCCCCTCCAAAATATATTACCAAAACAACAAAGGATTTATTTGTAATAATAGCAAGTTTGTTCTATGATTGCAAGCATTTTTCCCTATTTTGTTTCTATTCTGTAAAAATTGCAAAGCAAAATGATGACTTATTATGTTGTGCTCTTTCTTTTGAAGATGTTTTTTACCAATATTACCAGTTTATCCGGTATGTATAGCAGCAAATAGCCTAAACGGTATCTCTTTGAACGATAGATCTGCGCGATGTTTTCCTTCAATTGCTTCTCTTCATTCTCTTTTTGAAGCAGAAGATTTTCCATTTCATTCTGCTTGAGGCGGAACTCTGTTTTCAGATCATCAATCGCTGTTTCTTTCACTCTCACCTCTGTTTCAAGTTTACCGATCTGTGCTTTCTGACTTTCCGCCAGTTGGTTCAATGAACAGATCTGCTCCAGATTATTCTCCCGTTGACTGCGAAGCGAATAAATTTCAGCATGTCCCGATTGTATGGTCGAACACATCTGCGAAAAGCCCATATCTGCAGCGTATGCAAATTGGCAGAAGCGATCATAATCAATTGCTTTACCGCGGGTTTCAGCAGATGCCTTTTCCCCCCTTAAAATGGTGTTCCATGCCTCGCCATAATCGTAGCGGTCGAAGTATTTCATTCCCTCTTTTGCTTTTTTTCCAAGCTCTTTCCGGAATTCATCCTCGATCAGGATTTTTGAGATCAGCTCTGCCATTGTTTGATAATGCTTATACGGCGCCTGAATAACAGCGTCTGTGATCTGTACAATGGACAAATAGGGCATTTCATATGTAACAGCCGGAACCCCTGATGAGAGCGCTTCTCCCAGACTCAGGCAAAAGCCCTCAAATGCCGATGTGCAAAGGAAAACCGATGCGCAGTTGTAGTACCGCATCACGTCCATACAGAAGCCGGTAAACACAACATTTTCCGAAATACCAAGCTGATCGGATAATTGTATCAATCGCTCAAGCGTATTTTCCTCCGCATATCCCACCATAAAAAGCTTTACATCCGGAACCCTCTGTTTTACCATGCTGACGATCCGCAGCGCATCTTCCGCGTTTTTATTCGGATCATCCACCCGTCCGACCCAGGTGATGTTATGGCTGTCCAGCGGAGCGGTCAGGCAATCACTTACCCTGAAAGGAAGCGGATTGGGAAGGCAGAATACATTACTGTTTATCCTGGACCAGTAAAGCCTGTCTGCCTCCGTCAGGACAACAATACCGTCCGCAAACTGTTCGCTGATGCGATACCGGATTATTCTGTCCCAGCCGTTATTCAGCGCATTGATGAAAATGCCGTGGTTGTAAATAAAAAACCGTGCCCCACAACTTTTCACCGTACACATATCCCAGAAAAGCTGCTGCGGCTTCCATCCGCTGTAGATCACCGCGTCGATGTGACAGTCTTCTATCCCGGCGCTGAGCTTTTCGTATCTTTCCGGATAATCCTTTCCGTCGTTGACCGTGCCTAAAATGATTCTGCGCACACCGCCCGGGATCGGGTAATCCTCCGGATCTTCACTTTCATCTGTGATCACGATGACTTCATAACCCTTTTCCTGTAAAATCGGGCATAACATGCTGGTTACACGCTCAGCTCCTCCGTTATGCAGCCTGTGATAGAAAAGAGCTACCGTTTTAACCTCCGTATCTTCGGTGAAAAACGGCACAGGCAGTTCCAGAAGCTCTGCCGCGCGCTCGCAATCATCCCAGTATACAGGGGCTAAAGCGCATATTTTTTCTCCGGTATTTCTGATATCATTCATCTTCATTAACAATATTGCTTATCCTGCACGCCTTACACAGACACGCGGAATACTTTCTTCACTTTCTCGATCAGGCGCCTGAACCCGTAGGAAAGTCCGGACTCCCGGCAGATCTCAACAAAGCGCTTTGCCTTTGACGGAAGGTAGGCAACTGCTCTGCCGATTCTGTATCTTTTTGAAGCGTAGATCTCTCTGATCTTTGCTTCATACTCTTCTGTCGAACACTGATAAGCACCGGATACCGCGGCAAGTTCTCTTCTGCAGTCATACAGTTCATTTCTCAGCGTTCTGATCCGCCAGTTGGTCTGTCTGAAGGCCAGTTCAGACGCTGCAATAAGTTCAAAAATATCGCTCGTTTCTGCCGGATTTGCCGTTTTGCCTCCGCTCTGCAGGTCGTCAAAAATCTGTTCCCAGGTATGGCCCAAATCAATTTTTTTATACATCTCCGCCTCTTCAACTGCGGCTTTGCTTCTGAACTTATGGACATTCCTATCCGACAGCAAGGTAACGAGGGCATCAGCCGCTGCGTCAAAATTGCGCCATTCAACATTTACCACAGCATCCGAGCGCTTGGTCATGGTCATATAGGGCAACTCATAGGTGACAACGGGGACACCGGAAGACAGACTTTCCGCGACCACCAGGCTGAAGCCCTCAAAATTGGATGTACAGAGCGTGGCAACAGCCTTGTTATAATACTCCTGCATATCCGTTATATAGCCGGTAAAAACGACATTATCTGCAATTCCCAAAGACTTGGTCAGACCGCGCATGAAGCGCTGGTTGTCTTCCGTCGCGTATCCGCACATATACATTTTTGCATCGGGAATATGCTGCACTACGCGGTAGAAAATATGCAGGGCGTCTGTCGGGTTTTTATTGCCGTCATCCAGTCTTCCGACCCAAAGGACGGTGTGTGCCTGTCTGTCACACTCATCTATCCGCTTCTGAATATCAGGAAGCGGATTTGTTATCTGATAAGTATTTTTGTTGACTCTGGACCAAAACAGTCTGTCAGCTGCCGACAGGGTAATGATCGCATCCGCATATCGGTAAGATTCCTGTTTTCCGGTTATTCCGTCCCATCCGTCGATCAGCCCGGCAATGTATACAGAGTGGCAAAAAGGAACAAATGCCGCGCCTGCGCTTTTTATCGTGCACATATCCCAGGCGCCGTAATCCGAAGCGAAAGGATTGTAGATTACAACATCAATGCTGTTCTCCTCAATGCAGGATGTGAATTTGTCAAACCGCCGGGCATAGCCGCTTCCGTCCGGAACCGGATATTTTTCATTCAGGCAGATCCTTGTTGTCCCTTCGGCAAGGGGGTAATCCAGCGGGTTCTCTTTTTCATCGGTTATCACGGCAACGCGGTATCCCCGCTCCGCAAGCATAAAGGACATTCTGCTGATCAGGCTTTCTGTCCCCCCGTTATAAAGCTTAAAATTGTACAGTCCCACAGTCTTGATCTGGTCGTTTTTCCTCTTAAACAAAGCGGAAAAATCGATCAGGTCCATGATTTTCTTCGGGTTGAACCAACCAAACCGTGTGACCAGAGAAATGAATTTCCTTTTTCCCAGTTTCTCCAGCAGCATTTCCGCCGCCGTGTCTCTTTCTTCGTCCGATAAACACCGCAGTTTTTCAATAAAGCCATAAAACACCTCTCCCTCATGAGACTCCACACTTTTGGTGTAGAACTCCGGGAGACGGTATTTCGCAATAAAGTCACTGCAGTTTTTGTGCGCTCTGAATGATGATTCAACACTCTGCACAAACTTCATATAAGGAATTTTTTTTGCGGTGGATATGCCTTCCCCATAACTGTAGCGGATAAGCTTTTCTTCTATTCCAAAGTAAGAGGTTGTGAAATATTCAACAAGGAAATTAAAGTAGTAGTCCTCGCAAAGGTTGATATAATCCCGTTTTATTTCTTTGACTGCCAAGTCGATCAGACTTTTTTTATAGCATTTATTCCAAACGGTAAAGTTGATTTTTCCCGTAAGAAACGCCTCATTGATGGCGTTTCCCATCAGCTCCTCACAGGGGTTTCTGAAAAAGTCTTCTATGCTCTGCTTCATCTCCTCAGAGTACACGGATTGAAAAACAACCTCCGTGCCAAAGCTGAGCATGTCATAACTTTTTTGCGCAAGAACTTCTGCCAATGTACTGCAGCAGTGCTCTTCAAGCGCATCATCACTGTCCAGAAACAGCAGATAATCCCCTGTAGCCGCGCCGATCCCGGATAAACGCCCGCAGGTCATTCCGCTGTTTTTTTCATGGAAAATTGCATGAAAATTATTGTGCTCTGCTTCAAAAGCCTTCAGTATCTCCCTGCTTTCATCCGTAGAAGCATCATCAACGCAAATAACTTCAACATCCCGGTAAGTCTGGTTCAACGCGCTGTTAATTGCCCTGGCCAGTGTCCTACTGCCGTTAAAGTTGATCATCAAAATGGAGAATCTCATTTTTACTTCATCCTTATAAATTCGATTATTTTGCCGTTTCGTTTAATTTGCCGTCAGAGCCGCGACATATTTATCCATATACGCCATTCTCGCCAAAACGAAAGAACGGAATGTACTCAGCATCAGATCGGGATCTTCATATGATCCATCCGGCCATCTCTGCATATCCCTTAAATAGCAGCCGGATAAGAAAATATCTTCCTCATATTCATCGATCATTTCGTTCAGTCGTTCTTCCGACCATTGATCCATTCTTAATTCATTATATCTTTCGGCTATACGTTGTTTTATCCCTTCATCGCCCAGTTCAATGAGCTTCATTGCTACATTATATGGCATGATTAAGGGTTTATTTGGCCCGTAATAATACTCGACCGTTTTGTTTTTTGCCGTATCTTTCCAGCAGCTGCCCCATGAGTAGTCCATATCCCACGGGGTAAATAAAACAACATAGTGGTCTGTGTCATACTTCAACGTAAGGTACAAATTTTTAAACGCCTCTTCCCCGGCATTATCGATCCCCTGTATCAGATTGATGAATAAAAGAACATCAATTGAGTTGTCTATATCCACCGCCGAACAAAGCTGCTGAACGACGTCGCTGCTATTCCCTGCATCTTTCAGCAAACGGAAATAAGATTTCAGCGCCAACCAGGCTTCCGGACGATCCGTTCCTTTATCCAGTTCATAGCCGGGGAGAGGAAGACTGTTGTATAAATTGCTGTTGAATTCATTATCCCAGTCAACTTTTTTGAAGAGATATTCTTCATTGGGTAATTCACTCAGTCCGACGACCTTTGAATCTACCTTGTAGCCAAGTGCATATAAGCCAAAATACTCTCCGTTGAACAGCATCTCAACGTATCGGTACTCATATCCATTGTCAAGGCCAAAAGCATTGTTTTCCGCGCAGGAGTATTTCCAAAGGTTCGATGAAAAAACGTTTCTTATTTTTTCCGCGTCGTTATACCCGGCGTAAAGGATCCAGTCGTCATCTTTCCGCATGCCGAGAAGAGACTCTTTCCTGTTTTCCGCGTTCTCATCCGTTCCCGTCTTTAAACTGATCTTATACCCCTTTTTGTCGTATTCCATAGAGGTCCTGCCTCGGAGATGCATTGTGCCATAAGAAAAAATCTCCCGGTTTTTTATGTTCTCCCGATTATCAAACAGATAAAACCGCATCGGTGTGTCCTCAAGCGGATATGCCAGATCGCACATGATGTTGAGAACAGGCAGCGTTGTGCACACCAGGGTATATTTACGGTAATATTTTTCGTTAAACGCAAGGATCGTAAGCGGTATATTGCCGCTGATCATCTCATCAGTAATATGATCCGTATCAAATTGGATCTGAACAAGCGGGTCTGCACCTGAAAAACTGACTTCCGGATCATACGCATCCTCTTCATTTTCTATCAGAGAATAAAGAAATACGCCGTCGCTTGTTTTCGGAAGCGCAAAGCCATTGATTTTCAGCTCCCATATCAGGTCTTCTTCTGTTAAGATCCGCTCTTTTTTTATTGTTTCAAATTCTTCTTTCGGACAGGTCAGGGCCGAAATTGTTGAATCATTCCCGGTAAAAGTCAAAGAGACCGGTTCGTCCGGCTCCTGTGCCCCGATCAGTTCCGCTTCAGGCAAATTTCCCAGGGAAATCTCCCTGCTTTCATCGCTCTGATCGATTCCGTCCGCACGCCTTTTGCCGACAATAAGGAAAGTGCTGCAAGCAAGAAAAAACAGGAGTATAGAAAAACAAATTTTCTTCTTCATAGCCTTTATTAAAAAATATACTCCTTTTTCTAATGATATATTTACAAATGAGCAATCGAAATATCGCCTTATTATTGTCAAAATAATACAATACTTACTTGCATATGTCAAGGAAAGGAATGGTTTTCCTGCCGGGATACCCTATATTTTTTTGCAGAAAACACCATAAAAATCGGGACCGATCCTGCGTATCCTGCTGCGGCGGCAAGGGTGAAAACCTCCCGACTTTGCCCGCTTTCCCGGGGTATGCGGCAAGATGAACTGTTCCCTTTTCAGGGTTTAATGCGCTGTTTTTTCAGTCCTGAATCTTCGCCGGAGGCTTTCTCCTGATTCAGGCAAAAATAAGGAGCTGCCAAGAAAAAATATTGCAGCTCCTTCATCTCGTCTTCTCAGTCTCTGTTTTCTGCGCCGGAATGCTCTTTAGACGCGATCATTTCTTCAAGGAACCTTTTCAGCCCGTCCTGCCACCAGGGAAGAGGACAAAAGCCCCGCTCAGGCAGCTTTGTCTTGGACAATCGGGAATTATGGGGCCGGGGCGCTTTTGCGCCGTACTCCGCCGTTGTGACGCGCTGCACCTTTGTCTGCCTGCCGGCGGCGGCAAAAACCGCCTCCGCCAGCTCCGCCCAGGAGCAGAAGCCCGCGTTGGTCGCGTGGTATATGCCGTATTTCTCCGTCTGGATCATGTCACAGAGCAATGGGGCCAGATCCGCCGTATAGGTGGGGCTGCCCACCTGGTCGTCCACTACCCGCACGGTGTCAACTGTCTCAGAAAGGCGGAGCATGGTCCGGATAAAATTGCCGCCGTTTATGCCGAAAGCCCAGGAGATACGGACGATAAAAAACCGGTCCAAGAGTTCCCTCACAGCGTGCTCGCCTTCCAGCTTGCTTTTGCCGTAGATGCCCAGGGGGCCGGTCTCATCCTCCGGCTCATAGGGCCGCTCCCCTGTGCCGGGGAACACATAGTCGGTGGAGATATACAGAAGCTTCGCCCCCACGGCAGCGCAGGCCCGGGCAATGTTCCGGGTGCCCAGGGCGTTCACGGCAAAGCACTGCTCCGGCTCCTCCTCCGCCCGGTCCACCTGGGTATAGGCGGCGCAGTGGATCACCGCGTCCGGGCGGTACTCCTCCAGCATACGCTGTACCGCCGCACCGTCCCGGATATCCAGTTCCTTTGAGGACAGGCCCCTGTGCTCAATTCCCCGCTGCCGTAGTTCCCGGCAGACGTCAAAGCCCAGCTGGCCGCTTGCCCCGGTCACCAAAACTTTCATTTTCTCACCTGAAACAGTCTGTCATTACTGGTTTGATACTTTCCGCTGAGGATATTTTCCCACCAGCTCCGGTTGTCCAGATACCAGCGGACGGTCTTTTCCAGACCGGCTTCGAACTTTGTCTCCGGCAGCCAGCCCAGCTCCTTATGGATGAACGTGGGGTCGATGGCGTAGCGCAGGTCGTGGCCCTTCCGGTCGGGCACATAGGCGATCAGCTCCTCGCTCTTGCCCAGGGCGCGGACAATGCGCTTAACAATGTCGATATTGCGCATCTCGTTATGGCCGCCGATGTTGTACACCTGGCCCTCCCGGCCCTTCTGCAGGATCAGGTCGATGGCGGCGCAGTGGTCCTCCACATACAGCCAGTCCCGCACATTCAGGCCCTGGCCGTACACTGGCAGGGGCTTATCAGCCAGGCAGTTTGTGACCATCAGGGGGATCAGCTTCTCCGGGAACTGGTAAGGCCCGTAGTTGTTGGAGCAGCGGCTGAGGGTGATAGGCAGGCCGTAGGTGCGAAAATAGGCCAGACACAGCAGATCCGCCGAGGCCTTGGAAGCGGAATAGGGGCTGGAGGCCCGGATGGGGCTTTCCTCCGTAAAGAAAAGCTCCGGCCGGTCCAGGGGCAGGTCGCCGTACACCTCGTCGGTGGAGACCTGGTGGAACCGCTTCACGCCGAAAATGCGGCAGGCGTCCAGCAGCACCTGGGTGCCCATGACGTTGGTCTCCAGGAAAACAGCGGGATTTTCGATGGAGCGGTCCACATGGCTCTCCGCCGCGAAGTTTACCACCACGTCGGGCTTCTCCGCCGCGAACAGGTCATATACCGCTTTGCGGTCGGCAATATCAATGCGGACAAACTTAAACTTCGGGTCGTTCATCACAGGCGTCAAAGTTTCCAGATTGCCCGCGTAGGTCAGCTTGTCCATGCACAGCAATTCCACCTCCGGGTGGGTCCTGCGCATATAAAAGATGAAGTTGCTTCCGATAAATCCGGCGCCGCCGGTGATGAACATCTTCATATTTTTCTCCTTATCACGGTCAGAAATCCGTCACCGCGTCTTTTAAAAAGGGGGAAATTTGATCTTTTGCGGAGAGGACGGGGTTTTCCACGCCCCAGTCGATCTGCAGCTCCGGGTCGTTCCAGCGGATACCGCCCTCGTGCCCGGGGGCGTAAAAATTGTCCGCCTTATACAGAAATTCCACATCGTCGGTCAGGGTGACAAAGCCATGGCCGAAGCGGCGGGGAATCAGCAGCTGCCTTTTGTTCTCCGCCGACAGCTCCACTGCCACCCACTGCTTATAGGTAGGACTCTCCGGCCGCAGGTCCACCGCCACATCCAGCACCGCGCCCCGGACGCAGCGCACCAGCTTGGCCTGGGACCACTCGCCGCGCTGGAAATGGATGCCGCGAAGCGTACCCTTCAGGGCGGTAAAGGAGTGGTTGTCCTGAACAAAATCGTAATGCAGCCCGGCCTGTTCAAAATCCCGGCGGGACCAGCTCTCCAGGAAAAAGCCCCGGCTGTCCCCGTGTACCTCCGGCTCCACGATAATTACGCCGTCGATGGCGGTGTTGATGAACTTCATTGCTGCGCTCTCCGTAAATCAATAGATATATTTCCCCTCTGCCACGTTCAGCAGGTGCTTTCCGTAGGGGGCCTGGCCGTACAGCTCCGCCGCCCGGAGCAGCTCCTCCCGGCTGATCCAGCCGCTGTTGTAGGCAATCTCCTCCAGGGCCGCGATCTGTATGCCCTCCCGGGACTCGACCACCCGGACAAACTCCGTGGCCTGGGCCAGGGAGTCCACCGTTCCGGTGTCCAGCCAGGCATAGCCACGGCCCAGGGTGATCACATTCAGCTTGTCCTCTTCCAGATAAATACGGTTCAGGTCCGTGATTTCCAGCTCGCCCCGCTTGGAGGGCCGGAGGGTCTTTGCCCGCTGGCAGACCTTGTTGTCGTAAAAATACAGGCCGGTGACGGCGTAGTTGGACTTGGGATCTTGGGGCTTTTCCTCGATAGAGACGGCTCTGCCCTTTTGGTCAAATTCCACCACGCCGAAGCGCTCCGGGTCCTCCACATAGTAGCCGAAGACCGTGGCACCCTCCTCCTGCTTTGCCGCCCGGCGCAGATGCTCGCCCAGACCGGCGCCGTAAAAGATATTGTCGCCCAGAATCATGGCGGCCCGGTCCCCGCCGATAAACTCCTCCCCCAGAATAAAGGCCTGGGCCAGTCCGTCCGGCGAAGGCTGCTCCTTGTAGGACAGGCGGATGCCGTACTGGCTGCCGTCCCCCAGAAGCCGCTCAAAATTGGGCAGATCGGTGGGCGTGGAGATGATCAGAATATCCCGGATGCCCGCCAGCATCAGCGTGGAAAGGGGATAAAAGATCATGGGCTTATCATACACAGGCAGAAGCTGCTTGGATGTGACCTTTGTCAGCGGGTAGAGCCGCTTCCCGCTGCCTCCCGCCAGAATGATTCCTTTCACCGCTTTTTCTCCCTCTTCTTTTTCTTTTTTTGAGTTTATCACGCAAGCAAAGACGTGTCAACAAAGCATCTTTCCCATTTTCGCGCAAAAAAGAAGAGACGCTCAGCCGCGCCTCTTCTTTTTTTACAAACTTCCTTTTTGTTTCAAAACTTCACAAAGCCGGTGGTGCTGCCCAGGGGGTAGCCCAAAATCCAGCCGCAGCGGCCGCAGTTGGGGCACTTTACACCCTCGTCCCGCAGCTTCTGCACCCGCATCTCCGCCCGCATCAGGTACATGTTGGTCTTATCCACATAGTTGCAGCCGGGGCAGAAGCACAGGTAGTTGGCAAAGCTGTCGTAGATGTCGTTGGCCCGGTCCGCCTTTTCCTTCGTCGTCAGCGCCCGGGGCGTGACTTTCGGATTTTTCAGCATGGCAAACCTCCTCAGATGATCCGCTGGGGCTGCTGCTTGTCAAAATATTTGTCCATAAAGGGCAGCACCACAGAGCGCATCAGCTTCATGTCCAGATTGAAATAATACACCGCAAAAAGCCCGGAAAGCAGCGCGAACAACACCGCAAAAATCTTCAAAATCTTTTTCATATGTTTTCCTCCTTACCAGCCCATGGAGTCGTCGAAGTCCACCAGCGTGGGGTCCAGCGGCTCCTCATGCAGAACGTCGGTCATATACTGGTTCACGGCCCGTCTGGCCTCGGCCGGCGGGACGATGCGGGGATCCATCAGGGAATGGGGCATCCAGATGATGTGGAAGCGGTCCCGGTATTTGTTGAACTCCTCCTCCAGCAGGCCCTGGGCCCCGGCCATGCCCTTGCAGCCGATGTCGTCGTACATGATGATGGTGTCGCAGTTGAACTTCTCCGCCGTCTCGAACATCTGCAATATATGCCGGTTGCCGCCCACGGTGTGGGTACGCATGGGGGTGTGGGAGTACCAGTCGGCCAGGTCCTCCATCATGATCTCCTCGTCCTCGGTGTCGATGATGTTGTGCCCGGTGAGGGAGTCCATGTTGATCACGCACAGAATGCCCCAGCAGTTATACAGCCAGCTGACGCCCTGGATGTAATAGGTGGAGCCGCAGCTCCAAGCCAGGGCCCGGTGCCGGGTCTTGGGGAAGGGCTTGATGTCCTTCTCCACGCATTCATAGAACATTTTCAGCAGCTTGGGCGAGGTTTTGGCAAAATATTTGGTGCCGCCCTGCTGGTAGAAGTAGATGCGGAACAGACCCTGCAGCACGGCATTCAGGCAGCCGTTGTCGGTTCTGGCGTAGATGTCCCAGCGCTCCAGCTCCTCCCGGTTCACCTGGTTGGTGGCGCGCAGATGCTCCCTGAAAGCCTCCCAGTCAAAGGGGCGGCCGAACTGCTGCTCCATAAATTCGATGGCCTCGTACAGCTCGTGAACCCCCAGCTCCTTGGTGGTGGGGTCGTCGTACATCAGCGGCGTGGTCAGCGGGTGCACCGCTTTTTTGCCGTTTGCGGACAGCTCCCGGTACATGGCGTTGTTGTCCATCATATTGGCGTCGCAGGGGTTGTTGGTGGTCATCCAGAAGTTGCCGATGTCCGGGTATTCCCCCACCACGGCCACGCCGGTCTCCACCAGGGGCAGGGTGCACATGTCCCCGGGGATGCCGCAGCTCACCGCCTGGTCCACATAGTAGGAGCCCAGCTCCTTGCGGATCAGAGGCAGCATAAAGGCCGCGTGCTGCTGCATGTTGATGGCGTAGGTGCCGGGAAAGCCGAAGATCAGGTGCTTGGGCAGGGTGTAGTCAAAGGCCACGGTTTTGTCCGTCCACTCGGTCTCCCCTAACTTCCGGTCGGCCCGGAGAGACGCCCACAGGGTGTCCACCGAGTCGCTGATCATGCAGTCCACGGCGGCCAGGTCACAGCGCAGGGCCATGCCCCGGTCTCCCTCGATCCAGCGGTCGATCATGGCCGGGGCGATGAGGTAGGCGCTGAGCCAGCGGTAGCGGAAAAAGGCCTTCACAATGCGCACCGGGTCCCGGGCCACCAGGCCGCCCATCTTCACCCAGGTCACAAGCCAGCGGTAAAAGGCGTAGGAGGTGTCCTTCACGCCCCGCCACTCCCGGCGGGCAAAGATATTGGTGCCCTCTATGTAGCGCTGGCCGATGTAATGGCAGTCCTCGTCCCCTTTCAGAAAATGTTTGAGGGAGCCGTACTGCTCCTTGATGCTTACTTTTCTTTTCCACATAGGACTCTCCCCTTTCTCACCGTGCCGCCTGGATGCGCTTGATCTCCAGGGACTCCACAAAGGCCTGGAAACGGGTGCGCAGCTGCCCGGCGGCGGCGATGGTGTAGTCCCGCTCGATCTGGCAGACGGGCAGCGTGTCCGGCAGGGCAAAGCCCTCCTGCATCCACATGGCCGCCTGGGCCCGTTCGTAGCCCCAGTACTCGCAGAACTTCATATTCTGTAAAATGATCCCCTCCGCGCCGTATTCCCTGGCCAGGTCAAAGAGGAACTGCTTGCGCCCCACAATGGCCTCAGGGCCCATGGTGCGGGGGCATTGGTTGTGGTACAGATAGCTGTCGGCGATGGACTGGAGGATATCCTTGCCCTCTTCCAGAACAATTTCCTCCCGGCCGGGGATGGAGCCGAAGCAGTAGCGGTCCGCCGCAACAAAAGCGCCGCAGCTCTCCAGCAGTTTGGTAAACTCCGGATCGTCGATTTCAGAACCGGCCACCATGACCCTGGCCCGGTAGAAGGGCTGAGGATCCGGCTCGCGCTGAAGGACCTCCTCCAGGGTCTCCCGCAGATAGGGCAGGATCAGCTCCTTGGGGCAGGTCAGGCTCACCAACTGTATCACGTGAAATTCATAGCCGGTGATGGGCGGATTTTCCCGCTTTCTCAGCTGGCCGATCTGGCTGATGATGCGGCAGACCTCATTGTGCCGCTCCACAGCCGCTCTCAGCTTCTCCTGGCTGAAATCCACGCCGTAGACCCGGCTCAGCGGCTCAATGATCTTCTTTTCGATCTGGCGGCGGAAATAGCCCGCGTGCCAGTCCGACTTTTTCAGGGGCATGTCGATGTAACTGACAAAAAACTTCTCCTTGGGGATGAGCTTGCAGTATTCAAAATACTGCTCGGTGCGGTTCATGGTGGTGCAGCACTCCTGGCCCAGCAGCGCGTCGATGAAATTGTAGCCCCCCTCGAAGGCCCGCTCCAGTATGCTCTTGGAATAGGGGCAGGAGCGGTTGGTCATGTAATAGGTGGCAAGGTCAGGACTGGTGCAGCGCGGCGCCCTGAGCCGGACGCCGAAGCAGCCTTCCACATCCAGCAAAACTTCCGGGATATAGGAGCAGTTGTAGGCAAGAGCCAGCTTGCCCTGGGCGCAGGCCTGCTGAACTAAGGCGTTGTTCGCATCCTGCAGAAGGTCCTCAAAAAAGATCAGGTGCTTTAGGTCTCTCAATGCTTGTTCCCCCCTATTTAAAATATCGTTTAATCTGTAACAATAATAAGACGGTCCGGTTTTTTCCGTCAAGCATTTTCCGTCGCATCGGCCAATATCTCCTTATTGGACGAAAATAGCATGCTGTTTTTGTGCATTTTTTCAGTCCCTGTCGAAGCACCGGTGAGTCGGGCTGTTTTGTATTTTGTGGTTTTCTTTGTGTGTTTTTGATAAAGAATCCCGCCTCAATTTTTGCTTTAAATTTATGGATTTAGTCATTTTGCCCAAACGGTGTCAATACACTTTACCGTGAAGTGTCGCAATCTCTCATTTTGGCTTACATAAGATGGTAAATTTTTTGTATATTTTGCCGGAGAAGCCGCATTTTCGCTCCTGCATTTCAGTGAATCATACGAACTTAGTCATTTTGCCTGAAACCCCACTTTTTCAGCCTTGATAAAAAGCCGGTTGTAGTCTAAAATGTACAAACACAGAGGCAAATAAACTAAAGGGAGAATCATTTTATGGAAAAAATCATTTGGCTTACGCCCGTGCTTGCGCTGGTCGCGCTGCTGTTCGCCGCTTATAAGGCGCACTTTGTTTCCAAGGCCGCGCCGGGGAACGAGAAAATGCAGGAGATCGCCTCAGCCATTGCCGAGGGAGCCAACGCTTTTCTGATGTCCGAATATAAAATCCTTGCCATTTTCATTGTGGTGCTCTTTGCGCTGATCGCCGTATTCATCAACATTGGCACGGCGGTCTGCTTCATTGTAGGCGCGCTGTTCTCCATCGCGGCGGGCTTCTGCGGGATGAAGGTGGCCACCCGGGCCAATGTGCGCACCGCCAACGCCGCCATGGAGAGCGGCATGAACAAAGCCCTGTCCATCGCCTTCTCCGGCGGCTCGGTAATGGGCATGTGCGTTGTGGGCCTGGGCCTTCTGGGCTGCAGTTTGATCTACATCGTCACCGGCAACTACAACATCCTTTTCGGCTTCTCGCTGGGCGCTTCGTCCATCGCCCTGTTTGCCCGTGTGGGCGGCGGTATCTACACCAAGGCCGCTGACGTGGGCGCGGACCTGGTGGGCAAGGTGGAAGCGGGCATCCCCGAGGATGACCCCCGCAACCCCGCCGTCATCGCCGACAATGTGGGCGACAACGTGGGCGACGTGGCCGGCATGGGCGCCGACCTGTTTGAGTCCTATGTGGGCGCGCTGGTCTCCGCGCTGACCCTGGGCGTCTCCGCCACCGGTCTTTTCAAAGGCGCCGGCGCTATATATCCTCTGATCATCGCCGCCTTCGGCATTCTGGCTTCCGTGATCGCCACCTTCTTTGTCCGGGGCAAGGAGAACGCTAATCCCCACAAGGCCCTGAAAATGGGCTCCTATGTGTCCGCGGGCATTGTGGCCGTGGTCTCCGTCATTATGAGCTATTTGTTCTTCGGCGGCATTTACTGCGCGCTGGCCATCATCGCCGGACTGATCGTGGGTCTGGTCATCGGCTTTATGACGGAGGTCTACACCTCTGAGGATTACCGCTCCGTCAAGCGCATTGCCGAGCAGTCCGAGACCGGCTCCGCTACCACCATCATCAGCGGCGTGGCCGTGGGTATGATGAGCACCTGGGTGCCCATCGTGCTGATCTGTGTGGGCATCTACATATCCTATGCCGTCACCGACGACCTTTACGGCATCGCCCTGGCTGCTGTGGGCATGCTTTCCACCACCGGCATCACCGTGGCCGTGGACGCATACGGCCCCATTGCCGACAACTCCGGCGGCATCGCGGAGATGAGCGGTCTGGACCACAGCGTGCGCAACATCACCGACAAGCTGGACGCCGTGGGCAACACCACCGCCGCCATGGGCAAGGGCTTCGCCATCGGTTCCGCCGCCCTGACCGCTCTGGCCCTGTTCGTCTCCTACGCCACTGAGGTGGGTCTGGAAGCTGAAGGGATCAATCTGCTGTCCCCCCACGTGGTCATCGGTCTGCTGATCGGCGGTATGCTCCCCTTCGCCTTCTCCGCCATGACCATGAACTCCGTTTCCAAGGCAGCCTATAAGATGATCGAAGAGGTCCGCCGTCAGTTCCGGGAGATCCCCGGCATTCTGCAGGGCAAGGGCAAGCCGGATTACAGCTCCTGCGTTTCCATCTCCACCAGGGCAGCCCTCCGCGAGATGGTGGCCCCCGGCCTGATGGCCGTGGTCGTGCCCCTGGCCGTGGGCATCCTGCTGGGGCCCGCCGCATTGGGCGGTCTGCTGGCCGGCTCTCTGGTCACCGGCGTACTGCTGGCCATCTACATGTCCAACTCCGGCGGTGCCTGGGACAACGCCAAGAAATACATTGAGGGCGGCCACAACGGCGGCAAAGGCTCCGAGGCCCACAAGGCCGCCGTGGTGGGCGACACCGTGGGCGACCCCTTCAAGGACACCTCCGGTCCCTCCATCAACATCCTCATCAAGCTGATGACCGTGGTGGCCCTGGTGTTCGCCCCCGTGTTCATCAAGATCGGCGGGCTCCTGTAATTCTTAAATTTCTTAACTTTCTTAATTTTTCTCCAAAACCCCGGAAAAACCGGGGTTTTGGCATAATTTGCATCAAAATTTAACATATTGACTATTGCATTATCGGAAAAAAGAAAATACAATAAAACAGTATGATTTTTTCTTATGAGGTTTGGTCAATGAAAAAATATCTTTTGTGCCTTCTCTGTGCGCTGCTGTTGTTTTGCGCAATGTTTTATATTGTGCTGCAGCGGATGTCTCTGAATGTGGACGCGGTGAATATTGCCAACCAGCCCGCAGCGGAGGATGTTCAGCCCTCTCAGGACGCAGAACCTGTGGAAACCTCCGTGGAGGTAACGCCGGAGCCGCTGCCCGAGCCGGAATATTTCACGCTTTCCGCCATCGGCGACTGTACCCTGGCCCCCCGCCCCAACTCCGCTGACTTTGTCAACAAAGTGAACGGAGATTTTTCCTACCCTTTTGCCAACACCGTGCAGTACTTTGAAAACGACGAGTTTACCATAGCCAATCTGGAGTGTACCTTTTCTGACCGCAAGCTGACCTATGACTACACTGTCGCCATGTTCTATTTTCTTGCCGGCAGCGATTACGCCAATATCCTGGCCCAGGGCGGTGTGGACTTTGTGACCACCACCAACAACCACAGTTACGATTTCTTCCAGGTGGGCGTAGACGAGACCTGCGCCTCCCTTGAGGCTGTAGGCCTGCCCTACGGCATTGAGGACCAAGCCCAGATCGTTGAAAGCAAAAACGGCATCAAGTTCGGCATCTACACCGCCTACAACGATTTCTACCCCGATGCGGGCAAAGCCGCAAAAGCCATTGCGCAGATGAAAAACGACGGCGCAGACTATATCATCTGTATGTTCCACTGGGGAAAGGACGAGGTGGTCTACACCCCCAAGCAGGAGCAGATCGACCTGGCCCACGCCTGTGTGGACGCGGGGGCTGACCTGGTCTACGGCAGCCACGCCCACTGTCTCCAGCCCATTGAGGAGTATAAGGACGGCGTGATCCTTTACGGCATGGGTAACTGGAGCTTCGGCGGCAGCGACAGGCCCAGAGATCCGGACACCGCCATCGTCCAAATCACCCTGCGCCGGGACGCCGACGGCAGCATTTCCAACGACGGCATCACCGTCATCCCCTGCCGGGTCAGCAGCAAGGAGCCTGACCCCAACGACGCCCAGAAATACGCCTACAACGACTATAAGCCCACCCCCTACGAGGAGGGCAGCGCGGAATATGAGCGGGTCATCTCCAAGCTCAACGGCAGCTACGAGGGCGGCGATATCAGCGTGGATTATAGCTCCTGGTATCAAAGAGGATAAAAACACATCTCCCGGGCCTTGCGCCCGGGAGTTTTTTGCGGCCCCTTGCCGGGACAGCTGCGGCATGATTCAGTTATACGGGCATATACTATCCCTGTGCATTTCTTAAAATTCATAATTTTACCTTCAGCCGGAAAAGTATGCTTGCTTTATACGATAAACTTCATTATAATATGGAACACTGTCTGTTACTGTTGAGGTTTGAAGAATGAAAAAATATATCGTCAGTGTCATCTGCCTGTTTCTCGCCTTCTGCGCCATGGGCTATATTATTATGCTGCGCGTGTCTCTGGGAAAATACAGTCCGGCCGCCGAGCCTTCTCCCACGCCCGCGGAGAGCGCTGAGCCTGCCCCCACACCTACCCCGACTCCCACCCCTACGCCCACGCCTACTCCTACACCGACGCCGGAGCCGGAATACTTCACCATCTCCTATATCGGCGACTGCACTCTGGCCTCCCACCAGTACACCACCGATTATGAGCGGAAGATGAACGGGGATTATGCTTATCCCTTCTCCAACACCGTACAGTATTTTGAAAACGACGAATACACCATCGGCAATCTGGAGTGTACCTTCTCCGATCAGGCCCTGTGGTCCAATCAGACCTTCTTTTTCCGCGCCCCTGCGGAATGGGCCAACATCCTGGTTCATGGCTGCGTGGACTTTGTGACCACCGCCAACAACCACAGTCTGGACTTCGGCACCACCGGCACGGAGGATACATACGCCGCGCTGGAGGCTGTTAATATCCCCTACGGCAAGGAGGACCAGGCCCAGATCGTCACCACGCCCAACGGCCTGAAGCTGGGCATCTACTGCGCGTTCAACAACTACACCCCGGATACCGATAAGTGCCTTGCGGCCATTGAGCAGCTGAAAAACGACGGGGCGGATTACATCATCTGCGCCTTCCACTGGGGCATTGAGCTGCATGTCCAGCCGGAGCAGTACCAGATCGACCTGGCCCACGCCTGTATCGACGCCGGGGCGGATATGATCTACGGCAGCCACCCCCACTGCCTCCAGCCCATCGAGGAGTATAACGGCGGCGTCATCCTTTACAGCATGGGCAACTGGAGCTTCGGCGGCAACACCAACCCCTCCGACTGGGACACCGCCATTGTTCAGGTGACGCTGAAGCGGGATCTGGACGGCAGCGTCACCAACGACGGCATCACCGTGATCCCCTGCTGTGTCAGCCAGGCCAAGGAGTCCAACGACTACCGGCCCACGCCTTATGAGGAAGGCTCGGAGGAGTATGCCCGGGTCATCAGCAAGCTGGACGGCAGCTTCGACGGCCCCAACGGCAACGCGGATTACTCCGCCTGGCACAACGCGCACCCGTGAAAAAAGCACGCTTCGGCGTGCTTTTTTCAACGAAATAAATCCCTTGCGGGATTTATTTCATTTCACTTGATGCACAGCATCAAATTTCACAATGCCTGAAGGGTATTATTTCACATTTGCCGTCAGGCAAATATTTCACTAAAATAACCTGTCATTCTGAACCGCAGCCGGGCGGCCACGCAGGGCCAACCCTACCGCTATTCCCAATCAGAACTGTAGGGGCGACCCTTGCGGTCGCCCGCTTCTTCCGGCGCTTCCGACCGAATCAAACACACGGGCGGCCACGCAGGGCCGCCCCTACGGTCTTACACCAGACTGCCGATGATAATGTAGGGGCCGCCCTGTGTGGCGGCCCGCAAAAATGCTCCCCTGAAAGGGGAGCATTTGCCCGGTCGTTTCCGGCACTTATTGATACTCAAAGCCGCTGGGCTCGCTGAGGGGCCGGTCCAGCAGTTCGGGGTTTGCGAAAATGTGCTTGATCAGCTTGAGACTGCGGGCAAAATAGAAGCCGTCGGCAATGCGCTCATCCAGCGTGGCGCCGATATCCACCACGTCCCGTTCCTCTTTGCTGCCGTCGGGCATGATGCGCTCTTCCTTATGCAGGGTACCGATAGTGACCATGATGCTGTTGGTGCCGTAATTGTTCAGATGGTGATAGACGGAGCTGCACTTGATGCTGCCCAGATTGCTGCACAGCACGGTGGTGTAATTGGGGTCGCCATCGGTGATGAAATTGGGCGCAATCCCCCAGAAATCCAGCCAGCGTATGATGCGGATCAGCAGCATCAGCAGCGGGCGGGGGATCTTGGCAAAGGCGTCCAGCAGCGCGTCCACGCCGCCGGTGGAGTGCTCGCTCTTACGGGTCTCGTTTACATCGCCCACGATCTTGCGGCTCACATCGTCGATGGTGTCCGTGTCCTTGGGCACCAGCACCATCAGTGCCTCCTCCCCGCTGTCGGAAAACCGGCGTTTGCAGACGAAGCTCAGGCTGATCTCGTCCCGCTCATAGATCCGCCTGCCCTGAATGAAGCGGTTCATCAGCGGGCGCTCCTTTACCATGCGGGCGATGCCCAGAATAAAGCAGTGGAAAAGCGTGGTTTTGTACTCGGGGTGCTCCGCGTTTTTCTTCTCCAGAAATTTTACAAGCTCGGTGGCGTCAATGGTATCGTTGATATAGACCTCGCAGTCCGTGCGGTTGGGCATCAGGTGGGCCATAACGGTCTGCAGGCCGGGGGCCTCTCTCACCCAGCGGCCGTCGCGCCGGTCTCCCCAGCGCCTTTTCTTCTTTTCGCTCACGGTAGTTCCTCCCTTATCTCCCTTCCGGGATCTCGGTTTTCATTTTATAACATGCCCGAGGGAAACACAAGAATCTTTGAAAAATTTATTTTAAATTTTAAAACTTTTCCGCCTATTTCATAAAAAAGAGGCTCCGAAAAACGGAACCTCATTTTTTCTTTGGAAAAATTACTTGTTCAGTGCTTCGTTCACGGCAACAGCCACAGCGACGGTTGCGCCGACCATGGGGTTGTTGCCCATGCCCAAAAAGCCCATCATCTCCACGTGAGCGGGGACGGAGGAGGAGCCGGCAAACTGAGCGTCACTGTGCATACGGCCCATGGTGTCAGTCATGCCGTAGGAAGCAGGGCCAGCTGCCATGTTGTCCGGGTGCAGGGTGCGGCCGGTGCCGCCGCCGGAGGCCACGGAGAAGTACTTCTTGCCCTGCTCGATGCACTCTTTCTTGTAAGTGCCGGCAACAGGGTGCTGGAAGCGGGTGGGGTTGGTGGAGTTGCCGGTGATAGACACGTCAACGCCCTCAGCGTGCATGATGGCCACACCCTCGCGTACGTCGTCTGCGCCGTAGCAGCGGACGTCGGCACGCTCGGTCTCAGAGTAGCGGATCTCACGGACGACCTTCAGCTCGCCGGTGAAATAATCAAACTGGGTCTGGACATAGGTAAAGCCGTTGATGCGGGAGATGATCTGAGCAGCGTCCTTGCCCAGACCGTTGAGGATAACGCGCAGGGGCTGCTTGCGGGCCTTGTTGGCGTTCTTCACGATGCCGATAGCGCCCTCGGCGGCGGCGAAGGACTCGTGGCCGGCCAGGAAGGCGAAGCACTTGGTCTCGTCGCTGAGCAGCATTGCGCCCAGGTTGCCGTGGCCCAGACCGACCTTGCGGTCCTCTGCCACGGAGCCGTCCAGGCAGAAGCTCTGCAGGCCCACGCCGATGAGCTTTGCGGCCTCGGCAGCGCTCTTGGCGCCGGACTTGATGGCGATGGCGGCGCCTACACAGTAGGCCCAGCAGACGTTCTCAAAGCAGATGGGCTGGATGCTCTTGGCGATCTCATAGGGGTCGAAGCCCTTTTCCTTGCAGATCTCTCTGCACTCCTCCACGGAGCCGATGCCGTACTGGGAGAGGACGGCGTTGATCTTTCCGATTCTTCTGTCGTAGTTTTCAAACAGAGCCATTTTCTCGTCCTCCTTTTCTTATTCCTGACGGGGGTCTATGTACTTGGCGGCGGTGTCCCACTGGCCGTAGTGACCGGTGGCCTTCTTCAGGGCCTCGTTTGCGTCGTCGCCCTTCTTGATGAAGTCCATCATCTTGCCAAGGCTGACAAACTCATAACCGACGATCTCGCTGTCGGCGTTGAGGGCGATGCGGGTGACGTAGCCCTCGGTCAGCTCCAGGTAGCGGGGGCCCTTTTCCCTGGTGGCGAACATGGTGCCGATCTGAGAGCGCAGACCCTTGCCCAGGTCCTCCAGAGAGGCGCCAACAGCCAGGCCGTCCTCAGAGAAAGCGGACTGGGAGCGGCCATAGACGATCTGCAGGAACAGCTCACGCATGGCGGTGTTGATGGCGTCGCAGACCAGGTCGGTGTTGAGAGCTTCCAGAATGGTCTTGCCGATGAGGATCTCGGAAGCCATAGCGGCGGAGTGGGTCATGCCGGAGCAGCCCAGAGTCT
>SAMEA3663248__coassemble_97_pt1 | contig 35250 bp, 40 predicted proteins | sample SAMEA3663248__metabat2_low_PE_036 | metagenome-assembled genome bin SAMEA3663248 (sample SAMEA3663248) | pig gut metagenome | biome: pig gut; feature: pig-associated habitat; material: faeces | place: China | collected 2013 | reverse complement strand
GGACGCCATCGACCTGAAGTACGCCCGGCAGGTGGCAGACTTCATCGGCGCGGAGCACACCGAGGTCATTATGACCCGGGAAGAGGTGCTGGACACGCTGGAACGTCTTATCGCCCTGCTTGGTACATATGATATTACTACCATCCGGGCCAGCATGGGCATGTATCTCTGCTGCAAGGCCATCCACGAGATCAGCGATGTGCGCGTACTGATGACCGGCGAGATCTCCGACGAGCTGTTTGGTTATAAATACACCGACTTTGCCCCCTCTCCCGAGGAGTTTCAGAAGGAGGCCAAAAAGCGGGTGGATGAGCTGCACATGTACGATGTGCTTCGCGCTGACCGCTGCATCTCCGTAAACTCCATTGAGGCGAGAGTGCCCTTCGGCGACCTGGACTTTGTGCGCTATGTGATGAGCATCGACCCCAAGCTGAAAATGAACAACTACAACATGGGCAAATATCTGCTCCGCAAGGCCTTTGCCGATGACCATATCCTGCCCGAGAACATTTTGTGGAGACAGAAGGCGGCCTTCTCCGACGCGGTGGGCCACTCCATGGTGGACGATCTGAAGGAATACGCCGAGACGCTGTACAGCGACGAGGAATTTGCCGCCGGCTGCGGAAAATATGATTTTGCAAGGCCCTTTACCAAGGAGAGCCTGCTGTACCGGGACATTTTTGAAAAATATTATCCCGGCCAAGCCGAGATGGTCAAGGACTTCTGGATGCCCAACCGCTCCTGGGAGGGCTGCGATGTGGACGATCCCTCTGCCCGCGTGCTGGCAAACTACGGCGCAAGCGGATTCTGATTTGATGGGAGAGCTTTATGAAGTACTCGCCTAACCTGAAATACAACATACTGGTTTCGGAGAGCTGCGGCCTTGCCCAGTCCCTGCCCTACCGGCTGCCCTGTGGCTTCCCGGCCCAGATCAAAAGCGCCGGGGCAGGGGAGCTCCGCGCCCTTGCGATGGAGCGTCCGGTGGACGGCTTGATTTTGAGCAGCGATGAGCTGAACATCGCCCTTGAGGCGGCGGAACACAGCTATACGGCGGTGCTGGTTGTGGCAAAAGGCGACGCTTCTGCCCTCAATGAACCCTGCGCCCGAGCCGGTGTCATGGTCTGCACAATGGAGAGCCTCTCCGCCGTGCTGCCCTGTTTTTTGGCCTGCTGCGCAAGGCTGCGCGCCCTGTGTACGGAGACGGTGAGTCTGAAGCGAAAGCTGGACGACACGCGGATCGTCACCCGGGCAAAGCTGCTTTTGATGTCAAGACTGAAGATGAGCGAGGCGGAGGCCCACCGCTATATCGAAAAAAGCGCCATGGACACCGGCTCCAAACGCCGTGAGGTGGCGGAGAGCATTATCAGAACATACGAGGAATAAACAGTTGATCCGACCTGCGGCTGCAATCACAGGTCGGATTTTCATGTTATGTGTTGGGGTTGTCTACAGCCCAAGGCTCCCTCTGATGAGGGAGCTGTCAGCGAAGCTGACTGAGGGAGAGACGCTTAACGATCAGATCAATATATTCGCATACACCACGAAAATTACGGTCAATATCCAGATTGCAAATTCTTACTACCGTTAGATTCATGGACTCCAGGTCTTTTGTGCGCAGCGCATCTTTTTCGGCCTGCTCTGCTGTATAATGTCCGCCGCCGTCAAGTTCAATGACCAGCCTTGCTCTTGCGCAATAGAAATCCGCAATGTAATTACCAATTGCTTTTTGCCTTTGAAAGCGCACCGGGTAGGTTCTCAAAAAATCATACCACAGTTTCCGTTCCCATGGGGTCATATTCTTTCGGAGTGCCTTTGCAAGAGGGATATTCTCTTTATTATAGTCTTTCATGTTCTCTCCCTCCGTCAAAAATCAAGGATTTTTGCCACCTCCCTCATCAGAGGGAGGCATTGGTGCGATGGAAAATCGCACACTATGCACTACACCGAACGGTGTATAGAAGTGCGCTCTTATCTGTTCGACAAATCGGAATTTGTCAGCCTTTTTTAAAACGCAAATAAAAACTATTTTGACTACGATTTTGGCAGGCAAGTACAAGCCCGGCTTTCAAGCACAAGTTCGTGATGCTTAGGGTGTTTTGTGTATCTTTTTTTACTACGCCGTATGTAGTAGAAATATGTTCATTTGGCAAGCTAACCGTAACGTCTACGCAGAACGGTTCAGGATATGCAGATGGAATATTGCAATCCCAAATATGAAGCTCTCCACCATTTACCAGTACTCTTGCTGCTTCTGAAATTGCATTTTTTTGATCTTCAGCACTCATAAACATCAGCGAATAAAATGATGTTACATGATCAAAAGAATTATCGCTAAATTTCAGATGTGTTGCATCCATCAGGATCTTTTCAAATCCCGGTGGCGCTTCATCTAATTCATCTTGTCGAATATCTATAGCAACGACCTGGTTTGTATATAGGCGCCCAATTACACCTTCTCCGCCACCTCCAATATCCAGAATTTTGCCATTAAATTCCTTGTTTAGCGTAATCATCTTGATTCACCATCTTCGTCAAATTCCGCTTCGCAGGTCTGTTTGATTTCATGCTATCATATAGCAGAAAAGAATGCAAGAACAGCCACAGCAGAGCAAACTGCTGTGGCTGTAACTTTCTTATGAACACCCACTCTTCACGGGCTTTTTATTTTTAATACTAATCCCGGATAAAAAGCTTTATTGGATTTCCGAGCAAAATTTGTGTCAGGCAAGGCGGCTTTCGCAGAGCATAATGGAGATATATGGTCAAGAAAGACAACGCAGCATGGCGCAAATTTTGCTGGAAAGCGTTGAATGTTTTTATCAGGGATTAGTATAAATTTCGATTTCTTCCAGCTCTTTCATCCATAAAGCGGAACAGGCGTCGGAGGGCATGCGCCAGTCGCCACGGGGGGAGAGGGTGACAGTGCCAACCTTGGGCCCATCGGGCAGGCAGGAGCGCTTGAACTGCTGGGCGAAGAAACGGCGGGTAAAGACCTTCAGCCAGTGGAGGATGGTCTCATCGGAATAACTGCCCTGGAAGGCGTAGCGGGCCAGGGCGTAGATACGCCTGGGGGAGGAGCCGTTTCTGAGCATGTGGTACAGGAAAAAGTCGTGCAGCTCATAGGGACCCACAATGTCCTCGGTCTTTTGGGCGATCTTTCCCTCGCTGTCCGCTGGCAACAGCTCCGGGGACACGGGGGTGTCCAGAATGTCGTCCAGAATGGCCTTGACCTGCGCGTCACAGTGCTTTGACTCATAGGCGATAATATAACGCACAAGGGTCTTGGGCACGGAGGCGTTGACCGTGTACATGGACATATGGTCGCCGTTATAGGTGGCCCAGCCCAAAGCCAGCTCCGACAGGTCGCCGGTACCCACCACGATGCCGTTTTCCCGGTTGGCGATATCCATCAGTACCTGGGTGCGCTCCCGGGCCTGACAGTTTTCAAAGGTCACGTCGGTCTTTTCCGGGTCCTGGCCGATATCCGCGAAGTGCTGCCTGACGGCGGCGGTGATATCCACCTGGCGGAAGCTGACGCCCAGCTCCTCGCAGAGCGCCTGGGCGTTGCTGCGGGTCCGCTCCGTGGTGCCGAAGCAGGGCATGGTGACGGCGAGAATATCCGTCCTTGGCCGCTTTAACATGTCCATGGCCCGGACCATCACCAGCAGCGCCAGAGTGCTGTCCAGCCCGCCGGAGATACCGATGACCGCCTTGGGGCAGTGAATGTGCTCCAGACGCTTTCTTAAGCCGTGGGACTGGATGCTGAGGATGGCCTCCGCCCGCTCGGACAGGGTCTCGCTGTCGGCGGGGACAAAGGGGTGTCTGGGAATCAGTCTGGTAAGCTCCACATCGTGCAGCGGATGGGAGAAAGGAACGCGGCGGCAGCTTTTGCCGCTTCTGCCGGAAAAGCTGGTGTTGCGGTGGCGTTCGTTTCTCAGCCGGAACAGGTCCGCTTCAGTGGAGATAAAATCGGTCTCCGCTGCAAAGGGCTTTTTCTCCGCCAGCTTCATGCCGTTTTCAAAAATGAGGCTGTGCCCGGAGAACACCATGTCCTGGGTGGACTCACCGCTGCTGGCGTTGGCATAGGCATAGGCGCAGATGAGCCGGGAAGAGGCGGAGGAGACAAGCAGGCGGCGGTAGTCGTCCTTGCCGATCAGCTCGTTGGAGGCGGACAGGTTGGCAATGACGGTGGCCCCGGAGAGACAGAGATCGGTGGCCGGGGTCACGGGCGCCCACAGGTCCTCGCAGATCTCAATGCCGATGACCAGCTCTTCCATCTCCTTACAGCAGAAAAGCAGGTCTGTGCCGAAGGGGACGCTTTCTCCGCAGAGGCTGATCTCATTGGGCCCGGAGTACTCGTTGCCGGAGCTGAACTGCCGCTTTTCGTAAAATTCGCCGTAGTTGGGAAGGATGCTCTTGGGGACAAGGCCCAGAATAGCTCCGTCCTGTACCACGGCGGCGCAGTTATAGAGCTTGCCCCCAAGCCGCAGGGGCAGGCCCAGGGCAGTTACACAGTGCTTGCCCCGGCTGTATTTCCGAAAGGCGGCCAGCGCCTCTCGGGCGGCGGAGAGCAGCAGATCGGAATAGAACAGATCGCCGCAGGTATACGCGGTCAGATGCAGCTCCGGCAGCACCAGCAGCGCACTGCCCATGGCCTCAGCCCGGCCCAGGGCGGCCTTTGCCGTTGTGAGATTAAATTCCACATCGCCAACCTTCACCTGGGGACAGGCGGCGGCGAGCTTAACAAAACCAAGCTCCATAAACGCACCTCCAAGGGATATTCTTTACTTAATGGACCAGATTTTAAACCTGCCCATGGGCCCTGTCAACGAATTTTTTGCGATTTAATGCGGAAAAATGGAAAAACCCTCTTGACAAGTGGGGAAGATGGAATTATAATCACCACAACCTTTGAAAGGAGCGAACCGATATGCGTAAGTCCTTTGGTCTTAACAGCATGATGATGGGGATGATGTGCATGTTCCGCATGTGCATGATGTGCCGCGCGCAAAATTCCGGTTCGCCATGTTTCATATCCGCCTGAATTTCAGTTTAGCCTGAATCATTACAGCCGGGAAGCATGCGAGCTTCCCGGCTTTTCATTTTGGAGTTGATTGAATGATCGAACTAAAGCACTTGTCCAAATCCTACCGCACCCAGGAAAAAGAGATCGTGGCCCTGGAGGATATCAACCTGACCATAAACGACGGGGAGATCTTCGGCATCATCGGTCTGTCCGGCGCGGGGAAAAGCACCCTTGTCCGGTGTATCAACCTGCTTGAGGAGCCAACGGACGGCCAGGTCATCATCGACGGGAAAAGCGTGACTGAGCTTTCCCGCAAGGAGCTTTTGAAGCTGCGGCAGTCCATCGGCATGATCTTTCAGGGCTTTAACCTGCTGGCCCAGAGAAGCGTGCTGAACAACGTCTGCTACCCCCTGGAGATCGCCGGGGTAGGCCGGAAAGAGGCCAAAGCGCGGGCTATGGAGCTGCTGCACATGGTGGGTCTTGCCGACAGGGCCAATTCCTACCCGTCCCAGCTCTCCGGCGGCCAGAAGCAGCGCGTGGCCATCGCCAGAGCGCTGGCGACAAGCCCCAAGTATCTCCTCTGCGACGAGGCCACCAGCGCCCTTGACCCCAATACCACCCGCTCCATTCTGGAGCTGCTGCGGGAGATCAACAACAGTCTGGGCGTCACCATCGTGGTCATCACCCACGAGATGAAGGTCATCGACCAGATCTGCGACAGGGTTGCGGTCATCGACCACAGCCGGATCGCTGAAGAAGGGAAGGTGAGCGAGGTGTTCACTAACCCCCGATCCCAGATCGCCCGGGATCTGATCATCCCCAGGGAACGGACCGTGCTGGACACCACCGGCGGCCGTCGGCTCCGGCTGACCTTTGAGGGAGACTATTCCAACGCTCCGGTGATCTCGGAGATGGTGCTGGAGTGCCAGGCCCCGGTGAACATCCTCTTTGCGGACACCAAGGAGTTTGAGGGCGTTATCCACGGACAGATGATCATTGAGCTGCCCAAGGACCAGCATCAGGCGGATAAAATCATCGTCTGGCTGAGAAACAGCCAGGTAAAATGGCGGGAGGAGGATTAAGCCATGCTCTCAGAAATGTTTTATAAGCTGTGGGACAACGGCCTTATCCAGCTGGGTATATGGGAGACCATATACATGACCCTGATCTCCTCGGCCATCGCCTATGTGATCGGCCTGCCCCTGGGCGTAATTTTAAACGTGACGGACGACGGCGGCATCCACCCGGTGAAATGGCTGAACCGGATTCTGGGCTTCATCGTCAACTTCTTCAGAAGCATCCCCTTTATCATCCTCATGGTGGCCATGCTCCCTGTGGCCCGGCTCATCGTGGGGACGGCCCTGGGAAACAAAGCTGTTATTGTGATGCTCATCATTGCCGCTGCTCCCTATGTGGGACGCATGGTGGAGTCCTCTCTGAAGGAAGTGGACGCGGGCGTCATTGAGGCCGCCCAGTCCATGGGCTCCAACAATTTTCAAATCGTATTCAAGGTGCTTCTGCCGGAGGCGAAGCCCTCGCTGATCACCGGCGCGGTGATCTCCATGGTGACGATCCTCAGCTACTCCGCCATGGCGGCCACCATCGGCGGCACCGGCCTTGGACAGATCGCCATTATCTACGGCCACCAGCGCAGCAACGACGATATCACCTGGATCTGCGTGCTGCTCATGGTGGTGATCGTTCAGGTGATCCAGGAAGTGGGCACCAGAATTGCCCATAAGACCGATAAAAGGATAAGACTATGAACGTATTGCTGTATTTTCTGACTCATGCCAACTGGCACCGTGTTCGAATGTGGCGCGGCGTCAATATACAGTAAGGTCAAATACACACATTCAAAAAGAAAAAGGAGAACATAAAAATGAAAAAGACATTTGCACTCATTCTCGCTCTTGCACTGGTAGTTTTCACTCTCGCCGCATGCGGCAGCAGCAACAGCGCTCCCGCAGCATCCGAAGCGCCCGCCGCCTCTGAGGCTCCCGCAGAATCCGAAGCTCCCGCCGCCGCTGAACTTGAGCCTATCGTTGTGGGCGCAAGCGCAACCCCCCACGCAGAGATCCTGGAGCAGGTCAAGGACGCCCTGGCTGCCGAAGGCTATGACCTTCAGATCGTGATTTTTGACGACTATGTCCTGCCCAACACCGCTCTGGACGACGGCACTCTGGACGCAAACTACTTCCAGCACACCCCCTACCTGAACAGCTTCAACGCTTCCAACGGCACCAATCTTTCCGTGGCAGCCCTGATCCACTATGAGCCCTTCGGCGTATACGGCAACGGCATTTCCGATCTGGCTGACCTGGCCGACGGCGCTACCATCATCATCCCCGCTGACGACAGCAACGAGACTCGCGCTCTGCTCCTGCTCCAGCAGGAGGGCCTGATCACCCTGCCTGAGGATGCCAGCGCAGAAGCCGGCGTCACCACCCTTGACATCGTCGACAACGGCGGCTACAACATTCAGGCTGTCCAGGCCGACACCGTTCCCGCCCAGCTCAGTAACAGCAACGAGGGCACCATCGCTGTAATTAACGGCAACTACGCGCTCCAGGCCGGTCTCCACGCCTCCGACGCACTGGCCCTGGAGGACGCCTCCGGCGACGCCGCCCAGACCTACGCCAACATCATCGCCTGCCGCACCGGCGAGGAGAACAGCGAGAAGGTCCAGGCTCTGGTCAAGGCCCTGCAGACCGATGAAGTCAAGAACTTTATTGCCGACACCTACAACGGCGCTGTCGTGGCGATCTTCTGATAAAGAGTATTCTTAAAATAAGTTGTCTCTTTTGGCAACGCCAGATAAGGAAATTATTATAATGCGGATACGGTGCAACTCTGTTAAGTGAGTTGCACCGTATCCTTTTTTCTCTTATGTTACAAAGCGGAAGTCATGCGTGTTTGTTTTCATAATGCTCAGTCAAAAACAACAGACTTCTTCTTTCCGTTTTTCTTCTTCGGATACTGTCTGATACGGGTAACAAAATCAAGATTGATGATCTCCCGTTCGCCGGAATTTCTCTCGATGATCATACCGCCGCCATCAATTTCCTTGATAACACCCTGTACGCTGCCGTCATTTGAAGTAATCGTATAAATGATGCACTCTTCGCCGATAAACTGCTTTGCAAGTTCTTTCACAGCCAATATCTGCTTGTTTTGTTTTCTCCTGTTTTGCATTTGCCGCACAGCTGCCGCTGTTCGCCGCCTTTTCCTGATCCACCAAAGGAGTATCAGAATAACGACAATCCACCAATAATTTGCCATGGCCTACCCTCATGCCTGTTTTCAGGAGATCTTATTCCCAGCCTTTGAATATTTTATCGCTTCCTTACAATATACCGACTGATTGACGATCCAAATAAGGCACACGACAAAAGACGGTAAAAAGCCTGTTTCGAAAACAAGCGCACAGATGGCAAGCACTATGGCGAGTGCAGAACAGACGGTGTTGGTGGCGCTGTACGCTTTAAAAGCACACTTTCCAATCATTATCTTCTCTGCCTCATCGCAGCTATCCATCCATTTCTTCTGAAACCTGGTGTCATAGACCGAGACAGTTTTTTCGGGATTTGTTTTCTTTGCGGCGTCCACACATTTTTGCTGGATAATAACCGCCTCAATCATAATCCCGAAGAAAGCAGCAATACCAACAACAAATGACAAGGTGCTATTCTCGTTTTCAAAAGCGGCGAAGCCACCAGAATACAAAGCGGCAATGAGAAAGAAAGAGAGAATAAGGGCTGCGCTTGTAATCCAGACGACAATGGAAAGCTTATTGTCAATCATATCGGATATTTCCTCATTTTCGCCGTCCCAAGAGGAAAGCAGCCTTTTAGCCCTTCTATAAATCGGAACGCAGACCATCGGCACGATCACCGCTGCCGCCAACATCAGCCAAGGGGCAATATATGTTCCGAAAAAAGCTCCTGCGCTTTTCAGTCCGCCCGCCAGTGTGTTCAGTCCGTATCTTGCAGCGCAAAAACCGATTCCGCCGCCGACAAGCAGGCTGATGACCATAATAAGCATAAATTTCGGCAGAGCCTTTCGGTTTGCTTTCTTGATTTCATTGTTATCCATTTTTTTCGTCCTCCTGTAAATAGAAAACATCTTCTACCGTGACGCCGCATACCTTGGCAATCGTCAGGGCAAGGGTGACAGACGGCGAATAGTCGCCTCGTTCAATCAGGCTGATTGTCTGCCTTGAAACGCCGCATAAGCGCCCCATATCCTGTTGATTGACATTCAGTGCGGCTCTGCGTTCTTTCAAACGATTTCGCAATATCATGCAGCACCTCCAAATGACAATCTGATTTGTCATACCGACAAATATATTTGTCATATTGCATTATATTCTTGTCAATATTGTTTGTCAATAGACTTTTATAAAATGCAGGTAAAGTTTTTCACTAAAGATTCTCGTACGGGAAATGAATGTAACGTTTTTTCACGATGTCCTCTGTGTTTACGCTGCTTTTCAAGGCAAAAATCAGGAGAGCAAAGTATTCCAACCCTGCTCTCCAGTATTAAGTTCTTATGCGTGGCGTTAGTATTATGAGGCGACTCTTTTTTGTCATGCTTCCAAACTTCGCATCCAGTGCTTCCTTTTGAACACAACAAGGGAAATGCCAAAACGGACGCACTCTTCCAGGGAGAGAATGAAATACACCCAGGGGATGGAGAGCTTGAAGAGAAAGGCGGAGAGCAGCCCCAGGGGGACGCCGAAGAGCCATGTGCCGATCAGGTCGATGGCCATCACAAACTCCGTTCTTCCACCGCTGCGGATCACGCCGCCGCCAAGGATCATGTTTTCCACCTTGAAGGGGGCGACCAGGGCATAGGCCAGCAAAATCTGCGTGGTCAGATGCCGGACGGTTTCGTCCACCCGGTATATTTTCACATAGAAGGGGCTTGCCAGTACGATCAGCACGGAGAGAAAAACCGAGCCGGCAAAGCCGTAGAGCAGAAGCTTTTTCCCCGCTTTGTATGCGCTGTCGTACTCGCTGTTTCCCAACAGCTTGCCGATAAGGATGCCCGCGGCCTGAGAAAGACCGCAGAGCGCGCCGATCATCAGGCCCTGCACAGGGTTGATGAGGGTCATGGCCGCCATGGCGTCTGTGCCGATATGCCCATAGATCACGGCGTACACATTTTCGCCCAGGCTCCACATAAACTCGCAGACCAGCAGCGGCAGCAGCATGGCGGCGTACTGCTTCCAGTTGAAGCCGGAAAAACCGGCCTTTTCTTTCAGTGCCGGGGCGAAAAGCTTCCGCTGTTTAAACATCAAAAGGAGCATAACCGCGAAGTTTACAGCCTGGGAGACTACCGTGGCCAAGGCCGCGCCCTCGGCCCCCAAGGCGGGGAGGCCAAGTTTGCCGAAGATGAGGAGATAATTCAAGGCCGTGTTGGTCACCGACGCCCCGATGCTGGCATACAGGGGCAGGGCGGCTTTCTCCATACAGCGAAACAGGGTAGAGAGCATGGTCGCCCCGGCCAGGGGGAGGAAGGTGGCCGAGATGATGGAGTGATAGGCAGCGGCAGACAGAACGGTTTCCCGGTCCTTGGAATACAGGCCCATGATCTGAACGGGGAACAGGGCGCAGAGCAGCGTAAAGACGCAGGCCAGCGCGGCCATGAACAGGAGATTTGCCGTAAAGCTGCGCTTGACCTCACGCCGGTTTTCCTGCCCCATGTACTGGGAGATCATGATCCCCGCCACCGTGCCCAGGGCGGAGACGATCACGGAATACACGGAGGAAAATTTCCCCGCCAGGCCCACACCGGCAATGCTCACGCTGCCCAGCTGGCCAATCATGATCTGATCCACGATGCTGAAGGAAGCCTGAAGCATGGACTGGAGCGCCACAGGGATGGCCAGGGCGCACACGGTTTGGAAAAAGCTTTTCTTTTCTGCTGTTTCTGTCATATTGGGCCTCCGATGCATCGAACTGCCCTTATTGTATGTGCCCGGCAGGGAAATTTCAAAGGTTAAACGCGTAACCCACAACAAAAAATCAACGCGGGATTTGTGCATATTTGCTTATCCCGCGTGTATTATTCTGTTTTGGCCTTTCCGGTGCTGGCGCGCTCGACCAGCGTCACCGGCAAAATGATCTCTGTGGGGACTTCTTTTCCCTCTTTCAGCTCCCGCAGCTTTTGGATGGCGGTTTGGGCTTTCAGTGAGAGATTCTGACTGACGGTGGTCAGGGCAGGGGAGATGAGGGTGGAAATGGGCGCGTCATCAAAACCGGCCACGGAAATCTCCCCGGGGACAGAGACATGGTTATCCCGGAGAAACTGGATCAGCTCCGCCGCGTAATAATCGGAGACGGCAAAAACGGCGGAATAGCTTCTGATTTCCGGAAGCTTTTCCCGGTAAAAAGCCAGACGATGATCTTTCCGGTTGGGGATGAGCATAAAGGCGGAGCCAGTCTCACCAAAACCGGCCCGAAAGCCCTCAAAGCGCTCCTTGTCCATACATTCGCAGTTGTCGGCGATGCACAAGGCCCGCCGGTGGCCCAGACCTTGAAAACAGGCCCCCACCTGATAGCCGCCGTAGTAGTTATCAATGCTGATATTGCAGATGCGTTTTGTGTCCTGACAGTAGCCGTCGTACACCACAAAGGGGATCCGCATCCGGTCTCTCAGGGTGGCATAGTCCTGCTCGCAAAAGCCCATGATGACCAGCCCGTCCATGTTCCACATGGAGGAAAACTTGATGATCTCTTCCACATCCCGTGTCTTTTTGATCATCATAAACTGCCCGCTCTTTTCGATCTCGGCGGAGAGGTAGTTGAGAGAGGAGGCGATATAGCTGTCTTCCAGGGCGCGGCCTTCGTATTTCTCGTGGTCGTTGATCATGATGCCGATGATGCGGGAGCTGTTCTGGGCCAGGAGGATTCCGGCCATACTGGGGATGTACTGACGCTCCTCCAGCAGGGCCTGCACTCTTTTCACGGTCTCGTCGGAGATCTTTTTGGTCTTTCCGTGCAGCACATTGGAAACCGTGGCCGTGCTCAGGCCCAGCTCCCCGGCAATGTCCGATATTCTTACCCGCTTGTCATCCAAAGCCATCACCCCTGTTTATGATAAATAATATTATAACGCCCCATGCAAGAGAGGACAAGAATTTCCCCCGGAAATCGACAAATTTTTGGTTATAGTGTAAAACTTACAAAATGGGTATTGACAATTTGGCAATACCGTCCTATAATCCACGCATATTGAAACGGCAAAGGCGTCGTGCAGTATAGTGCATGGCTTCTTTGCCGCTATTTGTTTTCAATAGATATTTTTTAGAAATGAAGAAACGAGGTAAGCTTATGAACACAGTCACAGATGTATTCGGCTCAATGGTTTTCAATGATTCGGTAATGAGGGCGCGTCTGCCCAAGGACGTGTTCAAGCAAGTCCAGCGTTCCATAAATGAAGGCAAGCGGCTTGACAGCGCGGCGGCCACGGTTGTGGCCAACGCCATGAAGGACTGGGCCATCGAAAAGGGCGCAACCCATTTCACCCACTGGTTCCAGCCCATGACCGGCATCACCGCTGAGAAGCACGACAGCTTCATCTCTCCTGTAGACGGCGGCAAGGTCATTATGGAGTTTTCCGGCAAGGAACTGATCCAGGGCGAGCCTGACGCTTCCAGCTTCCCCTCCGGCGGGCTGCGCGCCACCTTCGAGGCCAGAGGCTACACCGCCTGGGACCCCACCTCCTATGCCTTTATCAAAGACGGCGTGCTCTGCATCCCCACCGCTTTCTGCTCCTACGGCGGCGAAGCGCTGGACAAAAAGACCCCGCTGCTCCGCTCCATGGAAGCCATCAACAAGCAGGGCATGAGAGTGATCCGGCTTTTCGGCAACACCGACGTGACCTCTATCAAGACCACCGTGGGTCCCGAGCAGGAGTACTTCCTTATTGATAAAAGCGTATATGAAAAACGCAAAGACCTGATGTACACCGGCCGCACCCTGTTCGGCGCAAAGCCTCCCAAGGGCCAGGAGCTGGAGGATCACTACTTCGGCACCATCAAGCCCAGAGTGGCCGCCTTTATGAAGGAGCTGAACGAGGAGCTGTGGAAGCTGGGCGTTCTGGCCAAGACCGAGCACAACGAGGTCGCTCCCGCACAGCACGAGCTGGCTCCCATCTTCACCACCACCAACATCGCCACCGACCATAACCAGCTGACCATGGAGATCATGCAGAAGGTGGCAAAGAAGCACGATATGGTTTGCCTGCTCCACGAGAAGCCCTTCGCCGGCGTCAACGGCAGCGGCAAGCACAACAACTGGTCCATGACCACCAACACCGGCGTGAACCTGCTGGATCCCGGCGATACCCCCTATGAAAACGCCCAGTTCCTGCTGTTCCTGTGCGCGGTCATCCAGGCTGTGGACGATTACCAGGACATGCTCCGCATCTCTGTCGCCTCCGCCGGCAACGACCACCGTCTGGGCGCAAACGAGGCGCCTCCCGCTGTTATGTCCATGTTCCTTGGCACCGAGCTGGAGAGCATTCTCAGCGCCATCGAGAAAGACGAGCCCTACGGCAGCAAGGAAAAGGAACTGATCAAAGTCGGCGTGCATGTGCTGCCCAAGTTCCCCAAGGACAACACCGACCGCAACCGCACCTCTCCCTTTGCCTTCACCGGCAACAAGTTCGAGTTCAGAATGCTGGGCTCCGCCGCCTCCATCTCCGGCGCAAACGTGGTTCTCAACACCGCCGTGGCCGAGTCCCTCCGCCAGTACGCGGACATTCTGGAAAACTCCAAGGACTTTGAAAACGACCTGCATGAGCTCATCAAGAGCGTGATCGCCAAGCACAAACGCATCATCTTTAACGGCAACGGCTATGACGACGCCTGGATCGAAGAGGCAGAGCGCCGGGGACTTCTCAATCTGAGATCCACCCCCGACTGTGTGCCCTACTATCTTGCCGAGAAGAACGTGGAGCTCTTCACCCGCCACAAGATCTATACCCCCGTTGAGCTGCACGCCAGATACGAGATCAAGCTGGACGGCTACTGCAAGGTCCTGCACATCGAAGCCCTGACCATGCTGGACATGGTTTGGAAGGATATCCTCCCCGCAGTCAGCGCCTATTCCAAGAAGCTTGCCGATACTGCCTTGGCAAAGAAGTCACTGAGCAACAGCATCGACTGCAGCTTTGAAACCGAGCTGGCTGCAAAGATCAGCACCCTGACCGCTGAAGCCGTCAAGAAGACCCAGGCCCTGGAATACGCGGTGATGGATGTGAAGAACATCGAAGATACTCTGGAGCTTGCAAGATATTACAAAGACACGGTGTTTGCCGCCATGAACGAGCTTCGCATCGTTGTCGACGAGCTGGAGACCCACACCTCCGCTGAATACTGGCCCTATCCCTCCTACGGCGATATCCTGTTCAGCGTAAAGTAAGACAGATAAACAGTTTATACCAGGCAAAGGCGTCTGATTATTCAATCAGGCGCCTTTGCCCTTTTTGTATTCGAAAGGAGAAAAGAATATGGATATGTCAATATGGTTTTTGATCGGTGCGGCGCTGGTATTCTTTATGCAGTGCGGCTTTGCCATGGTGGAGACCGGCTTTACCAGAGCAAAAAACGCCGGCAACATCATTATGAAAAACCTGATGGACTTCTGCATCGGCACGGTGGTGTTTATGCTGCTGGGCTATGGCCTGATGATGGGTGAGCACACCTTCTTCGGTCTGATCGGCAAGCCCGACCTGACCCTGTTTACGGATTTTGAGGGCTTTGACTGGTCCGCTTTTGTGTTCCAGCTGGTGTTCTGCGCTACGGCGGCCACCATCGTGTCCGGCGCCATGGCCGAGCGCACCAAGTTCTCCGCCTACTGCATCTATTCCGCCATCATCAGCCTTGTGGTCTATCCCATTGAGGCCGGCTGGGTCTGGGGCGGCGGCTGGCTGGCCGGACTGAGCTACATTGATTTTGCCGGTTCCTCCGTCATCCACATGGTGGGCGGCCTGTCCGCGCTGGTGGGCGCTGCCATTCTGGGACCCCGCATCGGCAAGTACACCAAAAACGAGGACGGCACTGTGACCTCCAACGCCATCCCCGGCCATTCCATCACTCTGGGCGCTCTGGGTGTGTTCGTCCTCTGGTTCGGCTGGTACGGTTTCAACGGCGCCGCTGCCGCAGACGTGGACGAGATGGCAAAGATCTTCGGCACCACCACCATCGCGCCTGCTGTGGCTACCGTCACCTGCATGATTTTCACCTGGCTGAAGAACGGCAAGCCCGATGTCTCCATGTGTCTGAATGCCTCTCTTGCGGGTCTTGTTGCCATCACCGCCGGCTGCGCCAGTGTGGACGCCCTGGGCGCTGCCATCATCGGCCTTGTCTCCGGTATTCTGGTGGACGTGGCCGTGGAAGTTCTGGACTTCAAGTTCCACATCGACGACCCTGTGGGCGCTGTGGCTGTCCACTGCGTCAACGGTATGTGGGGCACCATCGCCGTGGGTCTCTTTGCCTGCAATGAGAGCTACGGCACAAAGGGCCTTTTTTACGGCGGCGGTGTGCGTCAGCTGCTTGTCCAGTTGGCCGGTGTTGCGGCTATCGCGGTGTATACGGTTATCTGCATGTTCGTGGTTTTCAAGGTCATCAAGGCAGTTAACGGCCTTCGGGTCAGCGCCCAGGAGGAGATCGAGGGCCTGGATATCACCGAGCACGGCCTGACCAGCGCCTATGCCGACTTCCTGCCCCTGGAGGCACACCTTGGCGCAAAGTCCGACGGCCCCGCGGAGGTTGCCGGCCTCAAGCCCTTTGCCCTTGACCTGTCCGGCTCCGTGCGGGAAACCCCCGTGGGCAAGAAGCGCTACACCCTGGTCCGTATCCTCTGCAACGAGGAGCGCTTCGGAACCTTGCGTGACACCATGGAGGCCATCGGCGTCACCGGCATGACTGTCACCAGCGTCATGGGCTGCGGCACACAGAAGGGCAAGTCCGGACAGTACCGCGGCGTTGAGATGAGTATGCACCTGACCCCCAAAATTCAGGTCGACATCGTTGTGTCCAAGGTGGATCCTCAGCTTGTGGTGGCTGCGGCCAACGCGGCGCTCCACACCGGCAACCTGGGCGACGGCAAGATCTTCGTCTACGACGTGGAAGACGTGGTCCGTATCCGCACCGGCGAATCCGGTTATGACGCGCTTCAGATCGATGAATAAGTCAAGCTGAAAACAAGCTGGTTTTATCGCATTGCGGTTTTCCCCGCTGTTCCTCCCCATTCAGAATGACTTTTTCATACGGCAGGGCTAATATTAGCAATATTAGCTCTGCCGTTTTTTGCCTTTCGTTGCAGAAAGCAGGATCATGTGCTATATTTGTCTTAAAATAATGTGCGGAGGGTGATATTTTGATGATAACCCATCATATCTGTATTCAGACCAATGATTATGAGGCCTCAAAACGTTTCTATATGCAGATCCTTGGTTTTTCTCTTGTTTCTGAGACGGAAAATTTCCACATGCGGGCCTATAATACCTGGCTGCGCGGGCCGGACGGCTTGATGATCGAACTGCAGACGCCCAAAGGCAAAGCCCTCTTTTCCCCGATGGACAAGGAAGCGGAGGGGATCGCCCACATCTGCTTTCTGGTGGAGAATGTGGAGAAAGAGGCGCAGCGTATCATCAGCGCGGGATATGACCACTTCCGGCGCAAGGACGGAGACGCCGTCTATGAGGTGCTGGGGAGCAAGCTCTGTAAAGTGATTGCTCCGGAGGGAACGATCATCGAACTGCGGGATACGGCGGAGCTTTGACTCACAGCAAAAAAAACAGCTGCTCACAAAAGGCGTGAGCAGCTGTTTTTTTATCTTTTCTATTAATTATTAATCCTTGTCCTTGAAATTGGGTACCCAATCGGTGCTTACTCCCATGGTGTGAAGTCTGACCTTCATCTTGTGGGGGTTTTTGTTATACATATGGGTGCGCAGCTCGTCGTCGGGGACAAAATGGTTCGTATGATGTTGTACATGGACGGAGAATACCATCATACACAATTTTCGCTATTTGCCTAAAATACAAAGGAGAAATTTGGTAGAAATAGCAATTGACAAAGAAAAACAAACTTGTATACTAATAAACAAGAAAGAGAGAGTTTGACCAATGGAAATTGTAAATTGTATGGATCGAATGCTCTATGAAAATAATCAGAATTATTTTTATAGGGTACTGGAAGAAAATATATTAGAGCTCTATTTGGAACCGGGCGCAAGGATTAGTGAAACGGAACTTGCCCAGACTTTCAACAGCAGCCGCAGCCCCATTCGCAGCGCGTTGTCTAGACTCAATGAAGAGGGCTTTGTCATAATTGAGCCGCAGAAAACAACCATTGTCTCAAAGCTCGACAAGGAGTTTATTCGGCAGGCTGGTTTTGTTAAGTATGTAATTGAGACTGAGTTAATGACGGATATCATCAAAGCCGGGAAAACGGAAACATTGTGTTGTGTGCTCTCGCAGGCTTTAGAGAAATTCAAAACAAATGACGCCTATAATATGCGTCTGGCTGACGAGCAGTTTCACGGGAAAATTTACGAGGTGGCCGGGAGAGAGAAGCTCCAGTCCTGCCTGCATGTTCCGTATCTTCATTATTGCAGGATTCAAAGTCTGCAGAGAAGGAGAGAGGTTCGGGAAGGCGATTTTATACTGAATCATCAAAAACTGATCGACTTGATTGGAAATAAAGACTTGGATGCTCTTGAACAGCGGAAAAGGAGCCGTTTGGAGCGTCTTGATAATATCATTGTCGACGCAATGAGGGATTATCCGCACTATTTCTGCTGAGCTGCATTTTCATGCAGCTCAAGCAGAATAATTTGTAGCCAATTCTTGTACACAAGAACACAAGAATGCAAAATAATAAAAAAAGGAGCAAAAGAAAATGAGAAAGTATCTACTGAAAATTCTGTCTCTGGTCATGGTTTTTGCCGTTGTGCTGTCTCTATGCGCATGCGGCAGTACAAGCGATGTGAAGCCCGCTGCATCCCCGGAGGATACGGAAACGGCTTCGCAGCCTGCGCCGGCGACGGAGGCATCAATCGTTTGTCAGCTTCAGCCTGGTATCTACGCACCGGATTCTCCGCTGGATCACTATTACAAAGCTCTTGAACCAGCACTTGAAGAGGCATTTGAAGGACGGCTTGACTTTGTTCTTCTTCCGCAAGATTCCATTGGTGATGCCGAGCTGATTGAACAGTGTATGATGGGCACCTGCGACATGATCTGCATTGGCGATCTCTCCTTTGATATCATAAGCGGAAAGATAGGCTGGGCGTTTCTCCCCATGATGTATGCCGACTACGACGATGTAGACGCGCGCTACTTCAATGGTTGGGTAGCTGATGAAATGGCAAACGCTCTTGCGGATATGGGCCTTATAAAGGTTGGATATTCTGAGGCGGGCTTCCGCCAGGTGTGCAATAATAAGCATGCAATAGAGTCACTTGCGGATTTTAACGGGATCAAGCTCCGTGTTGCACAGGTCTCTTATCTTGTGGAATTTTATGATGCCTGCGGTGCGCTTCCGGTGGCGCTTGCCAACTCTGAGGTCGCAAGCGGGATCGAACAGGGGACGATTGATGGCCAGGATAACTATTTCACTGCCTTCTATAATCTTGGAACGTTGGATATGACACCGTATATCACGATGCTGAATTATCTTTACTGCGCGAACTCTGTCTGCGTGTCTCAGGACTTTTGGAACAGCCTTTCTGCGGATGACCAGGAACTGTTTAAGAAGGTCTGCATGGAAGTAAGCGCAAACGATATTTCCTATGCCCGACAGTTTGAACAGAATTTGATCCAGGAGTGTGTGGATGCCGGTACGATTCAAGTCTCCTACCCAGACGAAGCATTCAAGGAGGAACTTAAGCAGGCCGCTATGGCTGTATGGGAGGAAGAAGCTTCTAAATATGATCCTGATATCATGGCAAAGGTATTTGAGGACTTTGGCATCTGATTCGATATCTGCCATGGGTGACGGTAAAGTGGCTCGTCACGGGCCACTTTTCGTTAAATGATCAAGGAGAATGTATATGAGTAAAAAGTCAAACTTTACGACCTACCTGCGCAAATGCATGTCAGCACTGATGAAGGTGGAAGGCTTCATCATGGTCCTAGGCAGCGCGGTATTGGTCGTTGCGATTTTAATCGCAGTGGTTTGCAGATATTGGCTGTATATCGCAACGCCATGGTCCGATGAACTGGCAAGATACCTATTTTTGTGGATTGCTTTCATCGGAATGGGGTATGTGACCCAGGCAGGTGACCACATTGACGTGCGGCTTGTTGACACGATCCTGCAGTCGAAGGCAAAGAATCCTGAAAAAGCTTTGAAAATAGTGATTCGGATATCACAGTTTCTTACATTGGCGGTGCTTTTCATATCAACAGTCCTTTATGCAAAATTCATGTTTGCCCGTTATCCTGCGGTTTCCACGGCACTCCGAATACCGATGCGGATTCCCTATCTGTCCACACTTGTCGGCCTGATTCTCATGGATATTCACGAAATTGCGCTTTTGCTCCTTCCGACAGACGACCCGATGGGCGCCGGTTCAGAATAGAAGGAGGTAAGATTAATGTCAGCTTTAACTGTTGTCATATTATTCATTCTTATTTTTGCGGTTTCAGCCTGTTTACTGCGTATGCCGGTCTCTTTCTCGATGGGAGGGACTGCGCTGATTATGTTTGCGCTTATCGGACTGAAATATGCGCATTACTCTCAAGGCCTCTATGTTACGCTGGACAGTTTTGCATATCTGGCTATACCCTTTTTCGTCTTGGCCGGCGGCATTATGCAGCACAGTGGTATTTCCGAGTCGTTGATAAAGCTTATCGACGCTATCGCGGGGCGCGTGAAAGCCAGCCTTGGTGCTGTGACGATACTTGCCTCTGCAGCGTTTGGCCTCCTCACCGGCTCCAACATGGCTACGATGGCGACCATCGGCGGGATTATGGTCCCGGAAATGACAAAAAAAGGTTATAAAAAGAGTTACAGCGGCGCGCTGATCGCGGCTTGCTCCTATTTGGGAACCTTTATTCCGCCTAGCGTTCCAGGAATCATGTATGCTCTCTGCTCTGGCTGTAAGGTTTCGGAGGTGTGGCTTTCCACCGTTGTCCCCGGCCTGATGTTTTTGACCGGATATATGATATATAACCGTATCTGCCAGAGTAACACGGAAGTGAAAACAACAGAGCCGTTCAAGTTTTCAAACTATGCAGTCAATATTGGAAAGCAGATGGCCTATTCTTTCGGCGCACTTTTGATGCCTATTATTATCTTCGGAGGAATATACGGTGGTATTTTTACCGCAACAGAGGCCGGAGCCGTCAGCGTAGCATACGGAATCATATATTATGTTATTAAGCTGATCCGTAAGCACAGCAAGGGAGAAAAAATGGAACAGGGAATGTATGCCATTTTTTGTGACAGCATGGCCACGACAGCCATGATTTGCTGTACCCTTTGCTTTGCCCGATCCGCAGGCTATGTTTTCACACTTTCAGGCGTCGCAGACGCGCTAGCGGACTTCATTGTAAAAAATTTCCGCAATAAATATGTATTTCTTCTCGTAGTCAATGTGATCTTCCTCGTTCAGGGGACCTTTATTGACCTGAATTCTGGCATTCTTATTATGACACCGCTGCTGCTTCCGTCTGTAATTGCCATGGGGATTAACCCAATTCATTTTGGTGCGATCATGCTGACGAATCTGAACATTGGTTCTATCACGCCTCCGCTTGCCGGCTCCCTGTATTTTGGCGCTAAGCTGGCGGGTGCCGACACGGTCGAGACTATCAAAGAGGCGGTGCCTTTTATGCTGATTGGTATAGTATGTGTCCTGCTCGTCACATATATTCCGGCGATCTCGCTGGCTTTGATATAAGGGGGAAATAATGGATCAAACGATTTTAAAGGGTTTTATTGACCGTGCGGATAGAGCTCGGCTCCGTATGCGTGGTGTTGGACTGTACCATAACGGGGAATTCGTGGCGGAGCACAACTGGGTGTTTGACGAAAGACGCAATGTGCACTCCGTAAGCAAAAGCTTTACTTCTGTAGCTGTTGGCATGGTCCAGGAGGCGGGCGTCTTTAAACTCTCAGATACCATAGCGCCATTTTTTGAAGACAAACTACCCCCCAATCCTGACTCGTGGCTTTTGTCAATCACAGTGAAGGATCTGCTAACCATGCGCGTGGGTATGAAAGAGGCCATGAACGACCAGTTCAGAAGCTGTACGATCCGGGATGTTGAGAGCTATTATCTTTCACGTCCCATGGCAAATCAGCCTGGCACCGTTTTTGACTATGACACAGGGGCGAGCTATATGCTGGCTGCTTTGATCCAGCGTACAACAGGGTTCACCGTCAGAGACTTTTTGCAGGGCAAGCTGTTCGATCCGCTTGGTATAGAAAATGTTACCTGGCCTGTATGCTGTAGCGGCATTACAAACGGGGGCAGTGGGCTTATGCTGTCCACTTCCGAGATGGCGAGATTCGGCCAGCTTCTGCTCCAGAGAGGGAAATGGCAGGGAAAACAGCTTGTTCCCGCAAGCTATATTGATGAGGCAACTGTGACGCATACGCATACGCCGCCAGAGAATACCGGTATTTATGGTGTCAACGAAGGCCGTTTTCAGAATGCCACAGTAGAATTTCCGGAAGTACCTCCCACACGTGCTCCAAGAGGCTATGGCTACCAGTTTTGGACAGAGATTTATCCCGAGAAATATCCCAAAGCCTTTTACTGTATGGGCTCCTGGGGAAAATGGATCCTTGTTGTGCCGGAAAAGAGTGCAGCGCTGTCCGTGTGTGCACATGAACAGACTAACCACGGCCAAATGATTATTGAGAAGCTGATAGAAGAGGAAATTTTGGATAAGCTTTGACGCTCAATGAAATAGAATCAGGTAGGTGATAAAATGCCCGGCGCATTAGAGGGGATTAGAGTTCTGGATCTGACCCGCGTGTACTCCGGTCCATTCTGCACCATGCTTCTTGCGGACATGGGGGCAGAGGTGATAAAAATTGAAGTACCGGAAAAAGGGGATGATACGAGAGGTTATGGACCGTATCTTAACGGAGAAAGTCTGTATTATGCGAATGTAAACAGGAACAAAAAAGGAGTGACTCTCAATCTGAAATCGCCCGAGGGTAAAGAGTTGTTCATGAAAATGGTTAAATCAGCGGATATGGTTGTGGAAAACTTCCGACCAGGGGTTACAAAAAGACTTGGTATTGACTATGAGGCGTTAACTGCGGTCAATCCTCGGATTATCGTCGGCTCTATCTCTGCCTTTGGACAGGAAGGCCCGTATGCTTCTAGACCTGGATATGATATTATCGCGCAGGCAATGGGCGGGCTGATGAGTATAACCGGCTGGCCGGGAGAAGGGCCGACAAGAGCGGGAAATGCGATCGGAGATGTCCTTGGAGGCATTTCACTGGCAGTCGGACTTTTGGCGGCGCTGCAGGCACGTATACATACAGGCAGAGGTCAGTATGTTGATGTCGCCCTTGCAGATTCCATTATTATGAGCCTTGAAAATGCGACTCAGCGATACTTCGCCTCGGGGAAAGAGCCGGAGAAAATGGGCAATAGGTATGCCGCAGCGGCTCCTTACGATTCTTTTCAAGCAAAGGATGGTTATTTGGTGATCGGCTGTGCGAACCAGAAGCTGTATGAGCTGCTTTGTGATAAAGTGCTTCAAATGCCAGAACTAAAAACAGATTCCCGGTTTATTACGATGGAGCTTCGCCTCGCAAATCAGCGGGAGCTTGAAAAGATTATCCAAAGCTGGGTAGCGCAGCATACAAGGGACGAGGCAGTAAAACTGATACTCGATGCGGGGGTACCCGCCGCGCCAATTATGACAATCAGTCAGGTTACGCAGGATGAGCATTACACGCAATTCAGAAATATGTTTCCAATCGTGCATCATCCCGTTATCGGGGATATGCGTGTAAACGGATGTCATATAAAAATGTCAGATACCATGCCCAGCGTCCAAACCAGTGCGCCAGCCCTTGGCCAACATAATACCGAGGTGTACGGTGAGCTGCTTGGGATAACAGATAAGGAGCTGGAATCTTTGCGGCAGAGGGGAGTGATTTGATTATGAAGCTGCCTAGTTCCGTTAAACTCATAGATGTGTGTTTAAGAGACGGACTACAAAATGTTCAAAAGCTCGTACCGCTTGAAAGAAAGCGCAGAATGGCGGAAATGCTTATTGATGCAGGATTCAAAAAATTGGAAGCAGCGTCCTTTGTAAGCCCCCGCTGGATTCCACAGATGGCAGATGCGTCGGAACTTATAAAAGAGATAAAACCATATGCCAGAGAGAAAGGCGTGCAAATTCTGGGACTTGTTCCCAATCTGAAGGGTCTGGAAAATGCAATAGAGGCGGGGGTCGACGGTGTTTCCGCTGTAATTTCGGTAAGTGAGTTGCACAATCGAAAGAATGTGAATCGGACACAGGATGAATCTTTTACCCAACTGAGGGAAATGCTTCATTTGAAGCCGGAAAAGATGTTGTTTCGCCTGTCTCTGGCTACGGTTTTCGGCTGCCCGTTTGGAGAGGAAATTACACTGGGAAAAATCCTTTCAGCCATAGACAGAGGACTTGAGACAGGAGTCGATCAGATTGTTCTCTCAGATACGATTGGCAGCGCAAATCCCGTAATGGTAGAGAAAATCATTACGGCTGCTCTGGAGCATGTGCCTGCAGAGAGAATCGTTTTGCATTTTCACGATACGCAGGGGTTGGCTATAGCAAATATCCTCACGGCAATGCAACTTGGACTGACACAATTTGAGTCATCGGCCGCCGGTCTGGGCGGTTGTCCTTACGCACCCGGTGCTTCTGGCAATGCTGCATCAGAGGACCTGAACAATATGATGCTTTCGATGGGTGTCGCTACCGGAATCGACCAGACAAGACTTATGAATGCTGTGGAGTACATTTCAAACACGGTTCCAGCCTGCACGAGCAGCCATATTTGGGATAGGGCAAAAGGGACAAACTGCTGAGCTTGACCCGAAAGCATAGTTAATATAAAAAAGTTACTGGATGTTCAAAAGAGCATCCAGTAACTTTTTGACTCAAAGTGGAAACTGAGTGTTGTGTTTAATCCGGGCTTTTGAAATTAGGCACCCAGTCGGTGCTGACTCCCATGGTATGAAGTCTGACCTTCATCTTGTGGGGGTTTTTGTTATACATATGGGTGCGCAGCTCGTCGTCGGGGACAAAACGGTAATAGGCGCTGCAGAAGGTGTCAAACATGGGCCGGTTTTTGGGACTCAGCTTGGTCATATACATCAGCAGCCCCACGAGAGCGCCCACAAAAAAGCTGATCAGCAGGTAGAGGGGGCAGAAGATGACGACGATGGCCACGACGATAGCGCATACCACCAGACAGGAGCAGACGGAGACAATGGTGTACCGCTTGGCGCCGATGGCGATCAGGTCAGGCTGGGCCGTGTTCATGGCCTTGATCAGGGGGAAGGCCGTGCAGAGATTAAAAAGAAGCTGCCTTAAAAACAGATAGAACCAAAGCCAGCCGCCGAGAAAAATGGCTCCGGCGAAGATGATTTTCATTTCCATGGTGATTCCTCCAAAAACCGATTTTATTCATGTTTGCCATCATATCACAACCAACCCCAAGTTTCAAGAATATTTCATGCCCCGGCGCATAGATTGTCCATAGGAAGTGAGACGATGAACAACCATGAGCACGCCATGCAGCTTTTACCGGCCAGATATGTGGAGGAATACCGGCGGACCGCCCTGGGACATGCCGAGGAGATCAGGCTTAGGGCAGGACGCAGGCCGGGTTTTCTCTGCCGGGGGATAGAACACAGCCTGGGCGGTGACCTGCTGACAGAGACGGACCTGATCCGAACCATGGAAAAAGCCACAGGGGCCTCTATACATACGGCCATGGGCGAGATCTCAAAGGGCTATGTGAGCAGCAGGGGACTGCGTATAGGGATCTGCGGCGCGGCGGTAATGAACGGGGGAGAGATCAAAGGCTTTCGGAATCTGTCCTCCCTGGCCATACGCATACCCCAGGAGCACCGGGGCATATGTGACGCGGTGATAAGGGAGCTTTTTGCCGCGGGCTATGAAAACACGCTGATCATCTCCCCGCCGGGAACAGGCAAGACCACAGCCCTGCGGGAGATCATACGCCGGCTTTCCGACGGCGGGACAAGGTTTGGCGTGATCGACGAGAGAAATGAGCTTGCCGCTTTTGACGGCGGCGCTGCACAGTTTGATCTGGGCAGGCGCAGCGACGTGATCACCGGGGCCCCAAAGGACGCGGCGGCGATGATTTTGCTGCGGGGCATGAATCCGGAGATCATCGCCATGGACGAGATCACGAAAGGGGAGGATGCTCAGGTGCTTATGGATATATACGGCTGTGGCGTGGGCCTGCTGGCCAGCGCCCATGCCGCCGGGACGGATGAGCTGAAAAAGCGCCCGGTATACCGGGGACTTCTGGAGCAGGGTATATTTCGCCATGCCGTCGTGATCAGCCTGGAAAAAGGGGAGCGGCGTTACCGGACGGAGAGACTGCCATGAAGGTTTTGGGCATAGGAGCGATCATCAGCGCCATTTTTCTGCTGGCGCTGAACCTGACGGGGCGCAGAAAGGCAGAGATCGACTGCCTTGCGGAACTCTGCCGGGGCCTTGAACTGATCCGGGCGGAGCTGGGAAGCAGACTGACCCCCATGCCGGAGCTGCTGGGACTTTTGGAGGGCCAATGCGCCGGGGAGGCCGGAAACTTTTTCCGCACAGTCGGATGTGCCCTGCCCCTTTTGGAGGAGAAGGATTTTTCCACGCTGTGGAGCCTGGCGGCGGATGAAGTGCTCCGCTGTTTGGGCCAAAAAGAGCTGGACACGATAAAAAAGGTAGGCGCGGTACTGGGAAAATACGAGCTGTCTGAACAGCTGAATGTGATCGGCTCCTCCCTGAGGGAGCTGAGAGCCGGGGAAGAAAAGCTGAGGGAGGCTTACCCCCAGAACAGAAGGCTATTGTTCGGCCTCAGTGCTGCCGCCGGCGGATTTATCATTATACTCTTGCTTTAGGAGAAAACCATGGATGTTGATCTGATCTTCAAAATTGCCGCGGTGGGCATACTTGTGGCCGTACTGAATATCCTCCTTCAGCGCTCCGGCCGGGAGGAACAGGCCCTGATGACCACCATAACCGCCCTTGTGGTGGTGCTGATGATCGTGGTACAGAAGATAAGCGAACTTTTCACCATGATAAAGACACTGTTCGGACTGTGATGGAGCTGATTCTGAAAGCGGCGGCGCTGGCGCTGACGGCGGCGCTGATCGGCATCGTTCTCCGGCGGACAAACCCGGAGATGACGCTGCTGCTGAGTATTTGCACGGTGGTTCTCATCATGGGGGCCGCGCTGGGTTTTGCCCAAAGCTTTACGGAGCTTGCCCAGACGGTGCAGCGCATCTTCGGCGTCAGCGAGACCCTGATCAAACCGGTGATCAAATGCGTGGCCGTGGCCATCATTACCAAAATGACCTCCGATCTCTGTAAGGACTCGTCACAGGCCGCAGCGGCCTCCGCCGTGGAGCTTGCGGGGACGGTGTGCGCACTGTGTATCATCATGCCGCTGCTGATGAGTATGCTGACGGCGATAGGGGGGATGATTTGAAAAAGCTGATCGCCATCTTGCTGATAATTCCCCTTTTCTCCACGACCTGCTATGCCGAGGAGCTGTACGACAGCGCGGCGGAGGACCTGGGCGTTTATTCCGTGGAAGAGGGGCTTAGTGGTGAGGAAAAAGAGATCAGCGGAGAGCTGGAGCTCAGCGGAAATTACGATACAGGCGGCGCGCTGTCCAGACTGTGGAAAAGCCTGCTGGAGAAAATCAGCGCCGCAATGAAAGCCGAACTGAAATCGGTCTTTGCCATTGCCGCCGTATCGGTGTTTTGCGCTGTGGGGATGTCCGTGTGCGCGGAAAAGGGGATGGGCGAGTACATCAGCATGGCCGCCTGCGTGGCAGTGTCGGCTATGCTGGCCGGCAGCATGGACGGGATCGTGTCCACGGCCACCTCGGCGCTGAACCGGCTGTCAGACTACTCCAAGGCGGCCATGCCGGCGGTCTTTTCCGCCTCGGCGGCCTGCGGGGCCGTAGTGTCCTCGCCGGCCAAATACGCCGCGGTATGCCTTGCGCTGGATGTGCTGATGAGCGCAGCACAAAGGCTGGTCATCCCCCTGATCTACTGCTTTATCGCCATATCCATAACCAGAAGCATCAGTCCCAATTCTCTGCTCAATACGGCGGGGCGCATCGTGAAATGGACGGCAACGACGGTAATGACCGGGCTGACCATCGTCTTCAGCGCCTATATCGGTCTGACAGGACTGATCACCGGCAGTACCGACGCCACGGCAGTAAAGGCCGCCAAAACGGTCATCTCCACGTCCCTGCCGGTAGTGGGCGGGATCATATCCGATGCGGCTTCGGTGGTCCTGTCGGCGGCCTCAATCATCAAAAACTCCGCCGGGGTTTTCTGCCTTGTGGCGGTGTGCGCACTGTGCGCTGGGCCTTTTGCCCTGCTGTCGGTAAAGGTGTTTCTCTTTAAAATCTCCGCCGCCGTGGCAGACATGATCCCGGGAGGCAGGCTCTCCGCCCTGCTCAATGACATCGGAACGGCCATGTCCATGCTTTTGGGCCTGGTGGGCTGCTGTGGGATCATGCTGTTTATCTCCTTTATGGCGGCGATAAAGGTGGTGGCGGCATGACTGAGGCGCTGAGACAGCTCTGCGGCCTGTCCCTGTTCTGCGGGATAGCCCTCGGCTTAATGCCGGAGGGCGGCGTAAAAAAAGCGGCCTCCATCGCCTGTACCGTGGTGCTGGTGATGACCGTGCTTCTGCCTCTGGGAACGCTGGATCTGTCCCATTATTCCCTGGAGTTGGCAAAATACAGAGAAATGGGGGAACAGCTGGAGGAAAAGGGCAGTGAGGTCAGAGACAGCATGAGCCGGACAGTCATAGAACAGGAATGTGAGGCATATATTATGGACAAAGCGGAAGCGCTGGGCATTGGTGTGGATGAGGTCAACGTGAGGGCTTTCTGGAACAGCGAGGGCGTCTGGGTGCCGGAATCGGCGGAAATACGCTCCGGCTGCGGTGAAAGCGAGAAAAAGCGTCTGTCCGATGTGATCTTTGCGGATTTGGGGATCCCGGCGGAAAAACTGGAATGGAGCGGCAATGAATAAGACAAAGGCAAAGGATATCCTGGATAAGTTCAAATATCCGCTTTTGATCCTTGCCCTGGGGATCATTCTCATGCTGCTCCCCTCAGGCAGCGCAAAGAGCGAAGAGGCCGAAGGCGACGAGCGGATACAGCAGATGCTCTCCTCCGTGGAGGGCGTGGGAGAAGCGCAGGTGATCATATCCGACAACGGTGTGGTCGTGGTATGCCGGGGTGCGGAAAATGCCGCCGTAAGATTGGATATTATCCGGGCCATAAGCGCATATACTGGTTTTGGCTCAGACAGGATAACCATACTTAAGCTGGCGGATTAAAGTTAGGGAGGAGTAGCAAATATGAAAAACAAGAAAAGAAACATTACGATGATCGCGGTTTTGCTGTTCGTATGCGCGGCAGTGCTGCTCAACTGGTCCTACAACAACCGGTGGGGCGATCCGGACGCGGAGATGGTATCCGCTGAGGATGAAGCGATGGCCCAGGCCAATGCCCTGTCGGGCGAAGAGAGTGTGGCGGCAAGCTATTTTGCCGAGGCAAGACTGACACGGCAGGTATCCCGGGATGAAGCGCTGCAGCTTCTCCAGACGGCGGCCACGGCAGAGACGGCCTCGCAGGAGACCATTGACAGTGCCATGAGCGCCATTTCCGCCATGGCTACTACCTCCATGAAGGAGGCCCAGATCGAAAACCTGCTCATCGCCAAAGAGTTCTCCGACTGCGTTGTGTACATAGGAGACGGCAGGATCACCGTGGCTGTGCCCGCGCCGGAAGAGGGCCTGAGCGAGGACGCGGTGGCAAGAATCACCGAGATCATTTGCAGCGAAACAGAATATGAGGCTTCCCAGCTGAGTATCATCCAGGTAAAAGCCTGAGCTGTCCTGTTATCCCGCCGCCCGGATTTCGTCCGGGAGGCGGGATATGTTCGTCTATTCATGGGAAATTCAATAATTATACTTTATTTTTTCCCGGCAACGTGGTAGAATACTGTGAAATCATATAGGAGGATTAGCATGAACGACAATTATATTACCTGCCAGGAGGAAAACGGCAGCATCAATATTTCCGAAGAAGTGATTTCCAGCATGGTCCGCACGGCCATATCCGAGGTGGAGGGCGTTGCGGGACTTGCCAATACCGCCGGAGCGGAGCTGGCCGAGCTGATCGGCCTGAAGACCGTGTCCAGAGGGGTAAAGATCCAGTTTGTGGACAACCAGATCGTGGTGGACGCCATTATTACCGTGAGCTACGGCTGCAACATCGTCAAGGTGGCCCAGAGTGTGCAGGAGAAGGTCATGAACGTCATTTCTTCCACCACCGGTTTTGAGCATTCTCAGGTCAATGTCCATGTTTCCGGCATTTCCTTTGAGAAATAAAGATCTGGAGGAACAGATATGACAAGGACCACAGCACGGGAGATCGCCATACAGCTCAGCTTTGCCGAGGCCGCCAACGGCATGGAGGCGGCGGAGCTTCTGGACGATTTCTTTTCTGAGGAACACTATGCCAGTCTTGCGGCAGAGGACGAGCTGTTTGCCGAAGTGCCCGATAAAAAGCAGATGGCTTATATCCGCCGTCTCACGAGCCTGATCGCGGAGAACAGAAGCGAGCTGGACGGCTTTATCGAGCGCTATTCCAAGGGCTGGAGGGTGGAGCGCATCTCCAAAACGGCGGCCGCCGTTCTGCGCTGCGCCATCTGCGAGATCCTTTACATGGACGACATCCCCAACGCCGCCGCCATCAACGAGGCGGTGGAGCTGGACAAGGGCTATGACGAACCGGATACCGTGGCTTTTGTCAACGGTGTTCTGGGCGGCTTCGTCCGGGGCGAGCTGGGCGAACAGCCTGAACAGTCTGAACAGCCCGAACAGTCTGAACAGCAGTAAGATGGAAAAGCAGACCTTCACCGTAACGGAGCTCAATAACCGGATCAAGAATCTGCTGGACCGCGACCCCTTTCTTGCGGATGTTTGCGTGAGAGGGGAGCTGTCAAACTATAAAATCTACCCTTCCGGGCACCACTATTTCACCCTGAAGGACAGCGAGAGCAGCCTGCGCTGCGTCATGTTCAAAAGCAGCGCGTCCAAACTTCGGTTTCGTCCGGAGAGCGGGATGGGCGTCACGGCCTTTGGCCGTGTTTCCGTCTTTCCCCGGGACGGGGCATACCAGCTCTACTGCAATGCCCTGATGCCGGAAGGCACAGGGGACCTGCAGGTGGCCTTTGAGCAGCTCAAAGCCAAGCTCTCCGCGGAGGGCTTGTTTGACCCTGCCCATAAAAAGCCCCTGCCTCCCTTTCCGGAGCGGATCGCCATTATCACCTCGTCGGCCGGCGCGGCTGTACATGATATGATCCGTATTCTAAGCCACCGCTGGCCCATGACAAAGGTGCTGCTTTTGCCTGTCAGGGTACAGGGCACGGAAGCCCCGGCGGAGATCGCCGGAGCCATCCGCTACGCAAACGAGTTTAAGGTGGCGGACCTGATCATCACCGGCCGGGGCGGCGGCTCTATTGAGGACCTTTGGGCTTTCAACGACGAGCGGGTAGCCAGAGCCATCTACGCTTCCCAGATCCCCGTTATTTCCGCTGTGGGACACGAGCCGGATGTGACCATCTCCGACTATGTGGCCGACAGGCGCGCTTCCACGCCCTCAAACGCGGCGGAGATCGCCGTGCCGGATAAAAACGAGATGCTGGATGTGCTGAGAAGCTATGATATCCGCTCTGCCCAGGCCATGACAAAGCTGCTGGACAGGCTGAAGGAGCGGCTCAGCAGTCTGGAGAGCAAAAGGGTTTTGTCAGACCCCTCTGTATACATCGACAACAGGCGCATAGAGCTTGACCACGGGAGAGACCGGCTCATCTCCGCTCAGGAGGGGGTTCTCTCAGCAAAAAGGCAGAGCTATGTGCGGCTGACCGCGTCTCTTGACGCCATGAGCCCCCTGCGGGTGCTGTCAAGAGGTTATTCCATCGCTTCCCGGCCGGACGGGGAGCCTGTCCGGTCGATTAAAGGACTTGAAGCCGGAGAACATATTTCCCTGCGCCTTGCCGACGGCAGCGCTGACTGCCTGGTAGAATCCGTCTCGGATAAAATATAGGAGAGAGCTATGGCTACAAAAAAACTCAGCTTTGAACAGTCCCTTGCCAGACTGGACGAGATCGTCCGTCATCTGGAAAAGGGAGATCTGCCTTTGAAGGAATCCCTGACCCTTTTTGAGGAGGGGACAGCCCTGATCAAAAACTGCGGGACCATGCTTGACGACGCCGAGCAGCAGGTGGTAAAGCTCAAAAAGGGCGAAAACCGGGAGCCTGTGGAGCTGCCTTTTGAGGGTGAACAGTGATATGACGGAAAAAGAATACAAAGCGCTGATCGACAACGCGCTGGACGGATATTTCAAAGCCCATGAGGAGCTTCCCCAGGGCGGCCTGGCTGAGGCCATGCGTTACAGCCTGCTGGCCGGGGGAAAGCGGATCAGGCCCATGCTGGTGCTGGAATTCTGCCGCGTTTCCGGCGGAGACGTGGAGGCGGCCCTTCCTGTGGCCTGCGCTGCGGAGATGCTGCATACCTACAGCCTGATCCACGACGACCTGCCCTGCATGGATAACGACGAGCTTCGCCGGGGCCGGCCCACAAACCATGTGGTTTATGGCGAGTGTACCGCAACCCTGGCCGGAGACGCCCTGCAGGCCGAGGCTTTCGGTACCATCCTCCGCAGCGGACTTCCCGCCGACCGGCGTGCCGCCTGTGCGGAGATCCTTGCCGGGGCTGTGGGCCTGGACGGCATGTGCGGCGGGCAATATCTGGATATGCTTGGCGAAGGGAAAAAACTCACCGCCCGGGAATTGGACGAAATCAACAGCCGCAAAACCGGCGCACTGCTGACGGCCGCCTGCCAGATGGGCGTTGCCGCTGCCGGCGGCAATGAAAAAATGCTGGAAGCGGCGGGTATGTTCGGCGCTGGTCTGGGCATGGCTTTTCAGATCAGGGACGACATGCTGGACGTCCTCAGCACCGAGGAAGAACTGGGCAAGCCCATCGGCTCCGACGCCCAGGAGTGCAAAAACACCTATATGGCGCTCTATGGCCAGGAGGAGTGCGCGCGCATGGTGATTAAGCTCACCGATTACGCAAAGAGCGTCCTTGACGGCGTGTTTGCGGATACCGACTTTCTGCGCGGCCTGGCAGATTCCCTTGCCCTAAGGAAAAAATAAAGGAAGGGTTTTATACACTCTTCTGAAATCAGGGGTTTGATTTGAGTATACTGGATAAGATCAATTCATCAGACGATGTAAAAAAACTGAATGCTGATGAACTGCGTCCGCTCTGCGACGAGCTGCGCTCTTTTATCATCGAGAGCGTGTCCCACACCGGCGGTCATCTTTCTTCCAATTTAGGCACGGTGGAGCTGACTGTAGCGCTGCACCGTGTATACGATACCGCCTATGACAGAATTGTTTTTGACGTAGGACATCAGAGCTATTCCCATAAAATCATAACCGGCCGGAAAGAGGCATTTTCCACCCTGCGCCAGCATGGTGGCCTTTCCGGCTTTCCCAAGCCCTATGAAAAGGACGACGACGCCTTTATCGCGGGGCACGCGTCCAATTCCGTGTCGGTAGCCCTGGGTATGGCCCGAGCCAGGACCCTGGCCGGCGCGGATTACGATGTGGCGGCCATTATCGGCGACGGGGCGCTCACCGGCGGCCTGGCTTATGAGGGGCTGGCCAACGCCGCGGCCAGCGGGGAGCCCATGGTCATCATTCTCAACGACAACAACATGTCTATCAATGAGAATGTGGGCGGCATGGCAAGAATGCTTCAGGATATGCGGGTGAAGCCCGGCTACATCAGCTTCAAGCGCTGGTACAGGGAAGTATTCAGCAGACTTCCGGTTCTGTACCGTTTTAACCATAAGATCAAGGAATGGCTGAAAGCCAGACTGCTGCCGGGAAATACCTTTGGAGAAATGGGCCTTTATTATCTTGGCCCTGTGGACGGACATGATGTGAACAAGCTGGAGACGGTTCTGCGCTGGGCAAAGGATATGCGCGAGCCGGTACTGCTGCATGTGGTCACCACCAAGGGGAAGGGCTGTACTTATGCTGAGGAGCGCCCGGACATGTACCACGGCGTGGGAAAGTTTGACCCGCAGACCGGGGTGCTTGAAAAGTCGGGGGACAGCTTCTCTTCCAAATTTGGAGAATATCTCTGCGCCTTTGCAGAGCAGAATAAAATGATCGCTGCCATTACGGCCGCCATGGCCGGGGGAACCGGGCTTGACGGCTTTGCCAAACGCCTCCCGGATCGCTTTTTCGATACGGGCATTGCGGAAGGCCACGCCACCGCCATGGCCGCCGGAATGGCAAAGCAGGGCGCGGTGCCGGTTTTTGCCGTGTATTCCAGCTTCCTGCAGCGCGGCTACGACATGCTGATCCATGATGTGGCCCTGCAGAAGCTCCATGTGGTCTTTGCCGTGGACCGGGCCGGGCTTGTAGGCAGCGACGGGGAGACCCACCACGGTGTCTTTGACGTGAGCTATCTCTGCTCCGTGCCGGGGATGACCATTCTTTGCCCCGCAAGCTTTACGGAGCTCCGCGATATGCTCCGCTATGCCATTGAAGAGATTCACGGACCTGTGGCGGTGCGCTATCCCAGAGGCGGCGAGGGCGAATATAGGGCTTCCTCTCTGGAGCCGGAGCAGATCATTCGTTCCGGCAGCGACGTGACCCTGGTCTGCTATGGAACCATGGTAAACCAGGCCCTTTCCGCCGCGTCCATCCTGGAAAAGCAGGGGGTCAGCGCGGAAATCGTCAAGCTGGGGATCATCAAGCCCAATTCCTTTGAGCTGACGCTGAACTCCCTTAAAAAGACCGGCCGTCTGCTTATGGCGGAGGAGGTCTGCGCTTCCGGCTCAGTGGGAGAGCAGCTGGCCGCCGCCGTTGCGGAGAGCCGGGTCCCTCTGAAGGGAATAATGCTATTGAACCTGGGGGACGGTATCGTAACCCACGGCAGCGTGCAGGAGCTTCTGCGCGATTACGGCCTGGACGGAGAGGGGATCGCCCGCTCTGTTCTGAAAATTTGTTCGGATAACGGAAAAACGCAATGAAAAAAGTCAGATTGGATCAGTTGGTCTTTGACCTGGGCTATACCGAGAGCCGGGAGAGGGCAAAGACCACCATAATGAGCGGCCTTGTTTTTGTCAACGGACAGCGGGCGGACAAGCCGGGAATGCCTGTGGCCCCCGACGCCAAGATCGAGGTCAGGGGCGAGGCCATCCCCTTTGTCAGCCGGGGCGGCTTTAAGCTGGACAAGGCGCTGAAGGTCTTTCCGGTGGACCCTGCGGGAAAAACCTGCATCGACTGCGGCGCTTCCACCGGCGGCTTTACCGACGTGCTATTGCAGCACGGCGCGGCGAAGGTGTACGCCGTGGATGTGGGCTACGGCCAGTTGGCCTGGAAGCTGAGAAACGACGAGAGAGTCGTAAACCTTGAACGCACGAACCTGCGTTATATCACCGAAGAGCAGATCCCTGAACTGCTTGACCTTGCGGTCATGGACGTGTCCTTCATCTCCATCCGCCTGGTTCTTCCGGCGGTGAAGCGGCTATTGAAGGATGGCGCGGACATTATCTGCCTCATTAAGCCCCAGTTTGAGGCCGGCCGGGATGAAGTGGGGAAGAAAGGTGTTGTCCGGGACGAGGCGGTACACCGCCAGGTGGTCAGGGGGATCCTGGACTTTGCCCCGGAGATCGGCCTTTCCGTTCGGGGCCTGGATTTTTCACCGATAAAAGGCCCGGAGGGCAACATTGAGTATATCTGTCATATGAAAAACGGAATTTTAGAGCCTGTGGAGATCAACGTGGACGCGGTAGTGGAAGCATCTCATCATGTACTTTGATACTAATTCTCGATTTCAATCTTTAATATCAGCTTGGTCTATTGGCGCAA